>OHUJ01000289.1_pt1 | contig 26919 bp, 17 predicted proteins | sample 1579241 | NCBI WGS metagenome assembly OHUJ01 (sample SAMEA3882547, study PRJEB24775) | human gut metagenome | biome: human-associated habitat; feature: intestine environment; material: feces | place: Netherlands | collected 2009/2010
TTTGAACAGATTGATGAAATAGCGGATCGTTATCTGGGAAGAGATCATTTTATCAATTATTATCAGGCATATGATTTTATGTTGGAGCTGGAAGAAATCATAGATAAAGATGTCCGTCGCATGATCGACAATGGAAGCCACATAAGTGCGTTTCATGTGATGAACCATATTTTTGTGTTGTTGGGGAATGTCGACATGGATGATTCCGGTGGGGAAACAAGTATGTTGGCAGAGCAGATTTATCAACTGTGGTTAGAGTTGCTTACTAAGGTTAATGCACAGGATAAAAGGAAAATGTTTATCTGGTTTACCACGCATATGGATGGTTCTGTTATCGATTATTTGGAAGAATATATCGAACAGATCATTATGGAAGAATTTAAGGAACCGGAGTACGAGCAGGATAAACTTTCTTTTGTGGAGGAAATGATTGAGAAAGCAGAGAAAAAAGATTCTGGTTGGAGCAGAGATTATGCGGTAGGTAAATGGACGGTAACATATCTGAAAACATTAGAAGAGAAAAATGCACCAGAGGATCAGCTGGAAGAAATATGTAAAAAATACTGGAACAATTCCGGGGTAAGAAGATATTACATAGACAGATATTTTGAGAAAAAAGAATATGATCGTGTGCTTCAGGTATTGGATGAAAGCATCGAATTGGACAAAGCGTATCGAGGTCAGGTTTTAGAATATAACCAAAAGAAAAAGGAGATTTATCGTTTACAGGGAAACAAAAGTGCGTATATCGAACAACTTTGGAAATTAGTACTTGAACAAAGTGCGGGAGATTTAGACATTTATAAAGAATTGAAAGCACAATATTCAGAAAAGGAATGGCTGATAAAACGAGAAGAACTGTTCAAAAAACTTCCGGCAAATGCACATATAGACAGATTGTACAAGGAAGAAAAATTATATGACCGGTTGCTTGCATATGTATTAAAAAGTTCTGGATTGTATGCAGTGCAGTCGTATGAAAATGTTCTGAAAAAAGAATATCCAAAGCAGATTTTAAGTAAATATCAGGATGAAGTAAACAAGATGGCTTCTTGCACCGGAAATCGAAAACATTATGCAGATCTGGTAGCGTTGCTGCGGAGAATGAAGCAGATTAAAGGTGGATCTGAGATTGTGGAAACAATTGTCGAAGAATGGAAGATAAAATATAGAAATCGTCCGGCGATGATGGATGAACTTAGCAAATTATAAGCGCATGCGACTAAGAAAGATACCGTTGATTTTATGCAGACTAACCAGATAGATGTAAAGGTTATTGATGTGGTATGTAAAATCATAGATGAAGTTTCATTTGCAGGGACTGATTCCGTTATGCATGGCACGATAGAAAAAATGGCAGAACACTGACAAAAAGTTATGGAAAATTTTCCTGATGAATTTATAAGTTCATCAAAGTAGTGAAACTCATGCAGGAATATGTTATACTAAAGGCAGAGAAAGCTGGAGGATATATGGATGAGCACCTGCAAGGCACTGTTATCTAAAATTACAAATAAAAATGCTTTTTACGAGCAGGAGGATATGACACAGAATATTTTTGCGTTCCGTGTGGTGGGAATCTGCATTTTATTCTATTCGTTTGTGATGATTCTGAACTGCCTGCATATTTTTATCGTGGATCAGGCGATTTTTATCAGAGGCTATGTGGTGGCATGTGTGCTGACGCTGATTTATGGATTGCTGCTTGTGAAGATGGGGCTTGAGCACCCATTTACCAAGTATCTCAGCGTTACGGCCATCGGGTTGATCGTCATGGCCGCGAGTGCATCCCTTACCTACCATATGATCATTATTATGATGATCCCGATTATCATTGCAAGTATGTATACTTCAAAGAGACTGTCGGTTTATGCCTTTATCTTTACAGTGGGTGGGATTACGATCAGTACTTATGTGGGCTATTATTTTGGGGTATGTGATGCAAACATGGCACTGCTGACGGTGACATCACTGGATCATCTGCAGAAGGATGGCGTGTTTTTGCTCAACAAAGTAAACGAAAATCCTATGGTTACGCTGGCACTTTATTATGTGATGCCGCGATCGCTGATGGCGGTTGCATTTTATTATGTAAGTAACAGTGTAAACAGTATTGTGCGCAAGTCCATGGAAAATGCAATGCGTATGGTACAGGCGGCTTCCATGGATGATATGACGGGACTTTACAGCAAAAATAAACTGCTTGAAACAGTGGAACATATGGAGCCAAAAGAACGCCCGGTTGTGGTTATTTATTGGGATGTCAACCAGTTGAAATATGTAAACGATACGTTTGGTCATTTGTACGGAGACCAGCTGATTGCTAAAATTGCGGGATCCATTCGGGCAGCAGTGACGAGTGAGGAAACCAATGCTTACCGTTACGGTGGGGATGAATTTCTTATGATTATTCCGGATGGGACACAGGAGATTGCAGAAGATGTCATTGAAAAGTGGAGGCAGGTGATGAAGCCGATTCAGAAAAACAGTGAGATTCCGGTATCTGCCTCCGTGGGATATGCTGTGGGAAAATATGAAAATATAATGGAACTGATCGAGATCGCAGATCAGAGAATGTATAAGGACAAACAACTACGCCGCCAGTAGCGGCGTAGTTTATGGCTCAGAGGGATAACAGAACCAGAAAGGGGATAGAGAAAATTTGAAAACAAACAAATATGAAATAGATATGTGCAATGGTTCGATCATGGATAAACTGATCTCGTTTGCACTCCCACTCATGCTGTCTGGAATTTTACAGCTGATGTTCAATGCGGTGGATATCGTTGTTGTGGGGCACTTTACGGGAAAACAGGCACTGGCGGCAGTGGGATCGACCACGGCACTCATCAACGTGTTCACCAATCTGTTTATCGGAATTTCGCTGGGGGCTAACGTGCTTGCGGCACGTTTTTTTGCGTCCGGCAGGGAAAAAGAAATGTCAGACACGGTACATACCGCCATTCTGCTGGCACTGATCAGCGGAATTCTCATGGCTGGAATCGGGGTAATCAGTGCAAAGGGTGCGCTGCTTCTTATGGGAACGCCGGACAATGTCATTGCACAGTCAACCCTTTACATGCGGATTTATTTTCTGGGGATGCCGTTTTTTATGCTCTATAATTATGGGGCAGCGATTCTGCGTGCGGTGGGAGATACCAAGCGGCCGTTGTTGTTTCTGGTGATTTCCGGATGTGCCAATGCGCTGCTGGATCTGATTCTTGTGATCGGTTTTCATCTGGGGGTGGCAGGCGTAGCCACTGCGACGATTACGGCACAGATGATCTCCTGCATTCTGGTTTTGTTATGCCTGTACCGCACCGACAGCTGCTATCAGCTGCGCTTTTCGAAGCTGAAAATAAAAAAGGTTTATCTGCTGCAGATTTTTCAGGTGGGAATTCCTGCCGGGATTCAAAGTACGGTTATTAACTTTTCAAACGCGCTGCTGCAGTCTTCCGTGAATTCCTTCGGAGATACGGCGATGGCGGGGTATACAGCGGCAAATAATATTTTGGGATTTTTGTATATGTCGGTAAATTCCATTACACAGGCATGTATGAGTTTTACGAGTCAGAATTATGGTGTGGGAAAATATAAACGTATGGATCGTGTGCTGATCGACTGTCTGATTCTTACGGTCAGTGTTCCCCTGCTGCTGGGATGTGGCGCATGGCTTTTCGGACCGCAGGTACTTAGTATATATACGAGAGAAAAGGATGTGATCGAGAGTGGCATGGAGATTCTTGCCATTACAACAGTGCCGTATTTTCTGTGTGGCATTATGGATTTGTTTCCTGGAGCACTGCGGGGGATGGGACATTCGGCAGTGCCGATGATCCTGTCGGTGATCGGTACGGTCGGAACGAGAATTCTCTGGATTTTTGGATTTTTCCCACATCACAAATCGTTGTACTTCCTGTTTATTTCTTATCCGGCATCCTGGATCATCACGATTGTGATGCAGGTCATCTGTTTTTATTTTGTGAGAAAAACGGTGCGCAGGGAATTGATGCGGGGATAAAACGCAGCGCAAAAAATGTGCCCAAAAATCGGAAACGATTTTTGGGCATTTAGTTTCTTGAAGAAAGAAAGAGAACATGCTACCATAATGGAAACTGAAACAAAGAAAATAGTTTCCTTCCGGCAGAAAGGATGAAAAGAATGAATAAAGAACTGAAAGAGAACATTATGCAGGGAACGTTGCAGGCATTCAATCAAAAGGGTTTGAAATTTACGATGGATGATATTGCAAAGATTTTAGGGATCAGTAAAAAAACGATTTATCAAGTGTTTCGTGATAAGGAGGCTTTGTTTCTGGAAACGGTGGACTATTTGTTTGACCGGATCAAGGACAGTGAGCAGAAGATCGTAGAGAATCAGGAGATGGATACCCTGCAAAAGATTCACACAATCCTTGGTGTGATGCCGGAATGTTATCAGGATGTGGATTTTCGACAGTTATATCAGTTAAAAGAAAAATATCCGGAGATTTATCATCAGGTGGAAGTACGGCTCGAAACAGGCTGGGAAACGACCATTGCCCTGTTGGAACAGGGCATGCAGGAAGGTGTGATCCGTCCGGTCCGGATTCCGATTTTAAAGATGATGCTGGAAGCATCGTTAGAGCAGTTTTTCCAGCGCGATATCCTGCTGCAGAATGAAATTACTTATGCGCAGGCATTGCAGGAGGTTGTCGGGATTCTGATGTATGGAATTGCTTCGGAGAGGTAAAACGAAAGGGGAGCATAAAGAAGCATGGAGAGGTTGTATTGGAACAATGACTGGAAATTTGCCGAAACATGGGAAGAAGCCATGAAAGAGGCAGTATATCCGGAAAATGAGATGGAGGATGTGCGGCTGCCGCATACCTGCAAAGAGCTTCCGTATCATTACTTTGATGAGCATGTGTACCAGATGCTGTGTGGATATCGCAGACATTTTATGGCGCCGGAAGCGTGGCAGGGGAAAAGTGTGGAACTGACCTTTGAGGGAGTGGCGCATGATGCGGTTGTTTATGTCAATGGGACAGAAGTGAAAGCGCACCATTGCGGTTATACGGCATTTTCCGTGGAACTTGCAAAATACCTGAAATATGGGGAGGACAATGTACTTGCGGTGCGTGTCGACAGCCGGGAAAATTTGAATATTCCGCCGTTCGGATATGCCATAGATTACATGACTTTTGGCGGGATGTATCGTGAGGTTTATGTGCAGGTGAGAAATAAGACACATCTTGCAGATGTATTTATCAAGCCACAGATACATCCTCTGCAGGTGACTACAGAGATTACGGTACAGAATATTTCGGATGGGATAACGTTGCAGCAGGAAATCCGCAAAAAAGGCGAGGGTGCATATAGTCCCCTGGGACAGAAGCCGGTAAAACAGACAAATGTGCAAACCGTTTTTCCGGTGCAGGAGATCTGTTTGTGGGAACCGGAAAATCCGCATTTGTATGAAATCCGGACAAGTTTGTGGAAAAATGGGGAAATGATAGATGCGCGTGTGGATATCACAGGGTTTCGGGAGGCCGGATTCCGAAAAGATGGTTTTTATCTGAACGGAAAGAAACTGCGGCTTCGAGGGTTAAACCGTCATCAGAGTTATCCGTATGTGGGATATGCAGCGCCGGCATCCATGCAGATTTTCGATGCCGATATTCTCAAAAAAGAACTTGGCGTGAATGCTGTGCGCACTTCCCATTATCCGCAGTCGCAGGATTTTATCCGTCGTTGTGATGAAATTGGCCTGCTTGTGTTTACCGAGTTTCCGGGGTGGCAGCACATCGGGGATGAAGAATGGAAGCGGCAGGCGGTGCAGAATTTAAGGGAAATGATCGTGCAGTACCGCAATCATCCTTCCATTATTCTCTGGGGTGTGCGGATTAATGAATCGCAGGATGATGATGTTTTTTACAGGGAAACAAACCGGGTGGCACATGAACTGGACGATACGCGTGCAACCGGCGGAGTGCGGATGCTAAAGAAAAGCCATCTTCTGGAGGATGTTTATACGTACAACGATTTTCTTCACGATGGCAGACATCCGGGGTGTAATCCGAAACGAAAAGTTACACCAGATATGAAAAAACCGTATCTGATCAGTGAGTATAACGGGCATATGTTTCCGACCAAGCCGTTTGATGATGAGGAACACCGGACGGAGCATGCAATCCGTCATGCAAATGTATTGAATGCGGTGGCACAGGAGCCGGACATTGCAGGAAGTTTTGGCTGGTGTATGTTTGACTATAATACGCACAAGGATTTTGGCAGCGGTGACCGGATCTGTTACCATGGCGTGATGGATATGTTCCGCAACCCGAAACTTGCGGCGGCGGTGTATAGCAGTCAGCAGGAAGATACACCGGTTTTAGAACTGAGTTCTTCGATGGATATCGGAGAGCATCCGGGCGGAAATCGCAGCGGAAACTGGATGATTACAAATGCGGATGCTGTGCGGATGTTCAAAAACGGCAAATTGATCAAAGAGTATCATCGGGAGGACTCCCCATATCGTGCACTGGCGCATGGACCGATTCCTGTGAATGACTTTATCGGAAATGCGATTGTCGAAAATGAGCCGATGAAACCGAAACAGGCCAGACTGATGGGGCAGCTGCTTAACATGACGGCGTATTACGGGCTGAACAATCTTCCGGCAAAGTTCTACCTTCTGGCATTGCGGCTGATGGTCTGCTATCACATGAAACCAAAGGATGCGGTTGCGCTTTACACACGTTATGTCGGGGACTGGGGGACGACTTCCACGGTCTATAAGTTTGAGGCTGTCAGGGACGGAAAAGTGGTAAAGACTGTGATCAAGGAGCCGATGCAGCAGGCACATCTGGAGGTGAAGGTAAGTGCACATAACCTGACCGAAGGCAGAACCTATGATATGGCGGCGGTTCGTATCCGGGCGCTGGATGAAAATGGAAATGTGCTGGGTTTTTTCAATGAACCGGTGCAGTTTGAAGTGAAAGGTGTTCTGGAACTGATCGGTCCAAAGACCATATGTTTACAGGGAGGTATGGGTGGTACTTATGTAAAGACGACCGGACAGGCCGGAGAAGGAATTTTGACAATTGAAAATGCGCAGACGGGGAAAATCTGTGAACATTTTCAGGTGGCACGGGAAGAGTAAGGGGGAAATACAATGAAATTATCAGCAAAAGAAAAAACGGCATTCGGCCTGGGGGCTGTCGGAAAAGATATGGTATATATGCTTTCGGCGAGCTATATTCTGTATTATTACCAGGATGTTCTAGGAGTAAGTGCGATGGCAATGGGAATTATTCTCATGGCAGCGCGGGTGTTTGATGCATTTAACGATCCGATTATGGGAGTAATTGTTGCAAAAACCAGAACACGCTGGGGAAAATTCCGTCCATGGCTTCTGGTTGGAACCCTGTGCAATGCGATCGTGCTGTATCTGATGTTTGCCGCACCGCCGGCATGGAATGGAAGTGGGATTGTGGCATATGCAGCCATTACTTATGTTGTGTGGGGAGTCACCTATACCATGATGGACATTCCTTTCTGGTCGATGATTCCGGCATTTACAGAAGGCGGAAAAGAGCGCGAAAATTTAACAACTATGGCGCGTTCCTGTTCGGGTGTCGGTTCCGCTCTCGTTACGATTATTACGATGAAATGTGTGTATATGCTGGGACAGGGAAATGAGCGCACGGGTTTCCGCTGGTTTGCACTTATTGTTGCGGTATTGTTTGTGCTGTTTATTACGATCACCTGTCTGACGATCCGGGAAAAATCCACGGTTCATATGGAAACACCGACCGTACGGCAGATGTTTTCGGCGCTGATTCACAACGATCAGGCAATGACGGTTGTCATCACCATTGTACTGATTAACTGCTCTTTGTATATTACGTCCAATCTGCTGTTGTATTTTTTCAAGTATGATGTGAGTGGGGAGAGCTGGTATAACAGCTATACACTTTTCAGTACATTTGGCGGAGCGGTACAGATTTTGTCCATGATGGCATTGTTTCCGCTGCTGCGGAAGTTTATGAGCAGTATCCGTGTGTTCTACCTGAGCTTTGGAATGGCAATCGCAGGGTATGCGATTCTGCTTGTGCTGATGATTGGCGGTCATACTGTGCTTGGAGCCCTGGTGGTGCCGGGCTTTTTGATTTTTGCGGCATTTGGCATGCTGACTGTGCTTACCACGGTATTTCTGGCAAATACGGTAGATTATGGGGAAATGAAAAATCACCGCCGTGATGAAAGTGTGATTTTTTCCATGCAGACGTTTGTTGTGAAACTGGCTTCGGGAGTTGCCGTGCTGATCGCAGCGATCTGTCTGTCTCTCTGTAACCTCAAGCAGGATACAAGTGCGGCGGTTGTTGCGCGTGCAGCGGATTCTTCGGTGCTGGGACTGCGGCTGACGATGGCGGGAATTCCGATGATCGGTCTTTTCATCGCGGTATTGGTATTTCGGAAAAAATATATTTTGACAGAGAAAAAGCTGCAGGAGATTAATGCAGCAATTAAAAATCAGGAGAACTGCTAAAAGAAAGGATGACAGCTATGATTCGTAAAATTGGACAGGCATTCGTACTGGATACGGCACATACAACATATGCATTTTCCATTCTGCCGGGGGGACATCCGGAGCATCTGTATTACGGGAGAACGATTCATATCGAGCATCCGGATGATCTTGAAATTCTTGTGGAAAAGCATGTGTTTGCACCGGGAAATGTGAATATCTGTGAAAAAGAGCATGCCGGTTTTTCGCTGGAGGATGTGCGGCTGGAAATGTCTTCGTACGGAAAGGGCGATATCCGTGAGCCGTTTGTTGAGGCCATTCTTTATGATGGGGCAAAGACTCTGGATTTCCGCTATGAAGATGCCGTTATTACCGGGAAAAAAGATGCGCTGGACGGACTTCCGGGTTCCTATGGAAGTGCGGGAGAAGTGCAGCAGCTGTGTGTGACAATGGTGGACCGGCAGTATGATCTGAAGCTGTTGCTCTACTACTATGTCTATGAGGCGGCAGATGTGATCGGACGGAGTGCGAAGATCGTCAATGCCAGCAGTCAGGATGTACAGCTTACGCGTCTGATGAGTCTGCAGCTGGATTTTGATGACAGTGATTATATTTTTACGACATTTCGCGGCGCATGGGCGCGGGAGATGCACCGCTGTGACCAGACGCTGACCGGTGGCAGAATTGTCAATGATTCTTTTACCGGAACCACGTCGAGCCGGGCAAATTCGTTTGTGATGCTGAGCCGTCCGAAAACGGGAGAAGATCAGGGAGACTGTTACGGATTTCATCTGATCTACAGTGGAAATCACTGTGAGACTGCGGAGGTCAGCAGTTTTGGAAAACTCCGGCTTCTTACGGGGATCAATCCACGGGAATTTTCGTGGAAACTGGAGCCGGGAGCACAGTTTCAGGCACCGGAGGCCTTTATGACCTATGCGCCGGATGGATGGGGAGGCATGAGCCGGCGGATGCATGCGTTTATCCGGGAGCATATCGTGCGCGGATATTGGAAAAACAGGCCGCGCCCGGTACTTTTAAACAGCTGGGAGGCCTGCTATTTTGATATCAGTGAGAGCAGGCTCTTAAAGCTGGCAAAGGTGGGAAAAGATGCCGGAATCGAATTGTTTGTGGTGGATGACGGCTGGTTTGGCAAACGAAACGATGACACTTCTTCGTTGGGAGACTGGGTGCCGAATACAAAAAAACTGCCCGGCGGCTTATCGCGCCTAGCAAAAAAAATTACAGATCTGGGGCTTGCTTTTGGAATCTGGGTAGAGCCGGAGATGGTCAGTGTGGACAGTGACCTTTACCGGAAGCATCCGGACTGGACCATTGAAATTCCCGGAAAACCACATGCAGAGGGACGAAACCAGAGAATTCTGGATCTTGGCAGGAGAGAAGTGCAGGAGTATATCATTGCCAGTATGACAAAGGTCTTTTCTTCGGCACCGGTTTCTTATGTGAAGTGGGATATGAACCGGACGTTTTCCGATTATTATTCACAGAGTCTGCCGGCCGCACAGCAGGGAGAGGTGGCACATCGTTATGTTCTGGGACTGTACCGGTGCATGGAGGAACTGACCCGTCGTTTTCCGGAAATTTTATTTGAAGGGTGTGCAGCAGGCGGAAACCGTTTTGATCCCGGCATTTTGTGCTATTTTCCGCAGATCTGGGGAAGCGATGACACAGATGCCTGTTGCAGGGCGGACATACAGACAAATTACAGTTACGGGTATCCGCTCTCGACGGTGAGTGCACATGTATCTGCGTGTCCGAACCATCAGACGCTGCGCCGGACACCGCTTACGACCCGCTTTGCAGTTGCCGCATTCGCAGTGCTGGGGTATGAATGTAATTTCTGTGACTGTACCAGAGAGGAACTTGAGGAGATCAGGGCTCAGATTGCACTGTACAGGAAGTGGCGTAGTGTATTGCAGCAGGGCATATTTTATCGTGGGCGGACATTTGCTGACGGAAATCTCACAGAATGGACCTGTGTTTCAGAAGATCAGACACAGGCAGTCGGCATGCTGATGCAGAAACTTGCGGAACCGAATACACAGTTTCACGCGTATTATCCCAAAGGACTTGCAAAAGAGAAACGGTACCATTTTACCAACCGCGCGTTAACGTACAGTATTCTGGAGTTTGGGGATCTGGTCAACACGGTTGCTCCGGTACATATCCGCCCGGATTCCGTGACACATCATCTGCTGGCAAAATTTGTAAAGATGGATGGGGAAACGGAGGATTTCTGTGCATACGGGGATGCTCTGATGTATGGAGGTGTACATTTGCACCCGGCATTCGGAGGCACCGGATATGATGAGAACGTACGGTATTTTCCGGATTTTGCGTCTCGTTTGTATCTGATGGATTGCAATTTATAGCCGAAAAGTGCTATGATACAAAAGAGCAATTCAGGCAGGACAGGAGATAAGAAAATGCAGAAACGAAAAAACAGATGGTACATAGCCGTTGCAGCAGTTGTAATTTTAGCAGTTGTTCTGGTATTGGCAGTTGTGCTGGGGAAAAAGGGAAAGAACAAAAAAGATCCAAAGATGATTGAGCCGACGCAGCAGGAGCAGGCATCGGAAATACCGACGGAAACAGAGGAAGTATTTGATTATTCCGCTACGGAGACCGCAGAGACAAAATCGCTTCCGAAGTCCGTTGTCAGCAAGCAGGGAATTCTCATTGATGTGGATGCCGGAACGATTCTGGCCGGAAAAGATGCATTGAAACGTATGGTTCCGGCATCTATGACCAAAATCTTTACCGTGCTGGTAGCAGCGGAAAATATTAAGCCGGAGCAGCTGGACGAGCTGGTTACCATCAGTATTGATGCCACAGATTTCAGTTATAGTAATGACTGCAGCAATACCGGATACGAAGTGGATGAGCAGGTAACGGTAAGGGATCTGTTTTATGGAACCATTTTGCCATCAGGGGCAGATTCTGCGGTCTCTTTGGCAACTTATGTGGCCGGTTCACAGGAAGCATTTGTGGATATGATGAATCAGGAACTGGAAAAAATGGGATTGTCGGAGACCACACATTTTACCAACTGTGTCGGCATATACAATGATGACCATTACAGTACGCCGTATGATATGGCAATGATTTTAAAAGCCGCAATGGACAATGATCTGTGCAGGGAAGTTCTTGGAACGCGAACCTACACGACATCAAAATCCAAACCACATCCGGATGGGATTACAATATCCAACTGGTTTTTGCGGAGAATTGAAGATAAGGATACACACAGTGAAATTATCGGGGCAAAGACAGGCTTTGTGAATCAGTCCGGAAGCTGTGCGGCAAGTATGGCACAGACACCGGATGGAAAAGAGTATATCTGTGTGACTGCAGGGTCCACCAGCAGCTGGCGCTGTATCTATGATCATGTGGATATTTACGATGCGTTTCTGCCGGAGACGGCACAGCCTTTTGAAGGTGAAGAGGTAACACAATAAAAAAGGAACAGCGAAAGCTGTTCCCTGTTGTTTAAAGAATGATGATATTGGCACAATTGATATCTTCTCCAAGGTTGTAAACGTTACCGCTGGTAAGCCCGACAACCACAGGACGGAGAATATAGTGCGGAATATTTTTGACCACACGCGCCTGTTCGCCGTTACTCAGTTCCACGATGCTGTCTACCGGATATAGAATCATGCTTTCAAGGAAGCTCTTCATGGCAGTTATGTCGAGTTCCATGGTCATGGACATAATCATTTCCACAGCATCTCTCTGGGAATAGGCTTTTTTATAGGGGCGTTCGGTAACCAGGGCATCATAGATATCCGCTACGGACAGAATCTTGGCATAGGGGCAGATTTTCTCCGCAGACACACCCATCGGGTATCCGCTTCCATTGATCTTTTCATGGTGTTGCAAAACACCAAGGCAGACAGCCGGAGAAAATTCCGCACGATCCTTGATCATGTTGTAACTGTATGTTGAGTGCTGCCGCATAAGGGCAAATTCATCATCATCAAGTTTGCCCGGTTTGTTTAAGATAGCATTTGGAATTTTGGTTTTTCCAATGTCGTGCAGCAAACCACAGACACCGATTTCCCGTACTTCTTCGGGAGAGAGTCCCTGCTGCTTGGCAACGATCATGGAAATGGTTGCTACATCCACGCTGTGTTTGAAGGTGTATTCGTCACTGGTTTTGAGTGTAGAGATATCAATTGCGATGGCATCATTGCTTTTAATGGAACGCATCAGGTCATCGGCAATGCTCTCTGTGGTGGCAACCATTTCCTCGGAGGTTGTATTGTTGTAGATAAACTGGATACCGGTAGAGACACGTTCACGGATACTGACAGAAAGAGTAACTTTTGCGCGGTCTTCGGTACGGAGCCGTTCGATATTTTTTTCTGCTTCCGGAGAAGTAGGAACCTGTTCTGGATTTTCCTCTTCTTCCCCCTCCTGAATGTAAACAGACATAATACCCAGTTTCAACAGGGAATCAATCATATAATCATCCAGCTCGGCACCTCTGGCAACGAGATTACGTCCCAGACGGTCAACGACCGGATGATCGAGCTTCATGCCCGGTTTTAATTGTCTTGTTCTCATGTACTTTCGTTTTATCATATTTATATTTTACTATTTGTTGGATATTTTGCCAAGTTTTTTTGGAAAACTTTAGGAGAAATTTAGGAGAAATGATATGCTTCCACAACTTTTTTTAGATCGAATGAAACAAATGCTGGAGAAAGAATACCCGGCATTTCTAAACAGTTACGAAGATACGCGTTATCAGGCACTGCGGATCAATCCGTCAAAAACCGACACAGACCGGTTTACAGAGGAGACTTCCTTTCACCTGCAGCCGGTGCCGTGGGAAGCGAACGGGTTTTATTACGAAAAGGAAGATCAGCCGGGAAAACATCCGTATCACGAGGCGGGCGTGTACTATATTCAGGAGCCGAGTGCCATGGCACCGGCTGCATATCTGGATGCGCAGCCGGGCGAAAAAGTTCTGGATTTATGTGCGGCACCGGGGGGCAAAAGTACACAGATTGCGGCAGCGATGCAGGGAAAAGGGCTCCTTGTCAGCAATGAGATTCATCCGGCGCGGGCAAAGATTCTTTCCGAGAATATGGAACGGATGGGTGTAAAAAATGTGATGGTGACAAACGAGAGTCCGCAGACACTTGCGGGAATGTTTACGGAATATTTTGACCGGATCATGGTAGATGCCCCGTGTTCCGGGGAGGGAATGTTTCGTAAAAATGAGCAGGCATGTGAGGAGTGGAGTCCTGAAAATGTTCAGATCTGTGCGGCGCGGCAGCAGGAAATTCTTGCATGTGCGGCCTCCATGCTCCGGCCGGGAGGACGTATGGTTTACTCTACCTGTACCTTTGCACCGGAGGAAAACGAGGGAACGATCAGCCGTTTTCTGGAACAGCATCCGCAGTTTCATATTGTGCCGGTGAAAAAATATCCGGGAATGGCAGACGGTGTAGCGGCATGGACAAAACATCCGGCAGCGGAGATTGGCGATACGATCCGGTTATTTCCGCATCATCTGCACGGAGAGGGACATTTCGTTGCAGTTCTGGAAAAAGAGGGAACTGTTTCGGAAAATTACCGGGGATATTGTGCGAATGGAGAAGAAAAACCGCTGGCAAAGGGAGAAGCAAAAGCGTATCTTGCAGGATTACAGGAGGTTCTTGGAAAGATACCGGCAGATGATGCCGGGAGGCTGCTTCTTTTTGGAGAGCAGCTGTATCTGATGCCGGAACATATGCCGGCAACCAGACGGCTGCATGTGCTGCGTCCGGGCCTGCATCTTGGCACAGTTAAAAAGAACCGGCTGGAACCGGCACACGCACTGGCGCTTGCAATTTCTCCGCAGGAAGCATGCCACAGCTGGAATCTGTCTGTGGATGAAGCACGCGCGTATCTGGCCGGGCAGACGTTCCCAGCAGAAGGGGAGAAGGGCTGGTATCTGATCACGGTAGATGGATACAGCCTCGGCTGGGGCAAACTTGCAGGTTCTGTGATGAAGAATCATTACCCGAAGGGGCTGCGGAAGCTGCTCTGATTTATAAAAGGAACCATATAAATTGGAAGACATATAATATCACCGTCTTTGCAGAAATCTTTGGTGTATACCAGATATTTCTGTAGAATACGGTCGGAATATTTCAGTGAAAATGCATCCAGAGATTTATGTGTTTTATAACCGGATGATTTTACTTCTATCGGGCAAACTTTATTTTTTTGTGCAAGAAGAAAATCGACCTCATAGTTATGATGTGAGGTTTTGTTCATAAATGTATGGTAAAACAGCTCGTTTCCATTGGAGTGCAGAAGTTGTGCCACGACATTTTCATACAGATATCCAAGATTCGTTCCAAGTTTGTCGTTTAAAAGTTTTTCATAAATAATATTTTCTGTAAAATCCTTATCTTTGAACATTAAAGTCGTAAATAATCCGGTATCACAGAGAAACAACTTGAATTTTGATAAATCTTTGTTGGTTGCCATGCCGGCATTTGGATCATTTGCATGATAGGATACGAGAACAGTTTTGGAATCTTTCAGTTCTGCAATCAGTTCTAAAATTGTGTCAGCTCTTTCATTGGAGAGAACGCTGGATACCTGATAGCGGGAAGCATTTTTGTTCAGCTGTGCCGGAATGGAGTCAAATAAAAGAGAGAGCTTTCCGGTTGCATCTATTTTCTTAAAATCATCCTCATATAAACTTAAAATATCACGTTTTATAGCATCCACTTTGCGAAAATTGTTCGTCTGGATATATTCATCTATAGCCTGTGGCATTCCGCCAACTAGCATATATAGACGGAAATCCCGAAGGAGTTTTCGATTCATGCTCTCGCCTGCCGGTTTTTGAGCGGTAAATAATTTTTGCAAAAGAACCGGAGTTGTGGTATCGCCTAGCGCCCATAAAAACTCTTCATAATCCATCGGAAACATACTTATTTTTCGCTCTTCGCTTGGAATAAGTATATTTTGCACATTTTTTTTGATGGAAATCAGGGAACCTGTTTCAATGTAATCATAGCGATGATCTTTGACCAGCGATTTAATTGCCTGTCTTGCCAGTGGGCAAAGTTGTACTTCATCAAAAATAATCAGTGATTTTCGTTCTATCAGATCGGTTCTGTATTGAAATTGTAATTGTAAAAACAGATAATTTAAATCGGAAACATCTTCAAAAAGTTCACGGACATTTTTGGATGCCGTGGAAAAGTCAATCAGAATATAACTGTCATATTCATTTTTCGCAAATTCTTCCACAACAGTAGATTTCCCAATTCGACGGGCTCCTTCTATCAATAGTGCTGTTTTTCCTGCAGATTCCTGCTTCCAGGCTAAGAGCTTGTCATATATTTTTCGCTTAAACATAAACATCTCCTACAAATGCGCATTTTTTATATTGTTATTTTACCACAAATGCGCATTTTTTAAAGCACTGTTTTACCACAAATGCGCATTTTCTACAGGATTATATACTGTGACCGCCACCACCACCGGAGTGGCCGCCACCGCCACCACCGCCGCCGCCGGAATGACCACCACCGCTGCTGCCGGAAGATACCGGACTGTAAGTACGCGACTGGCGGATGAATTGTGTGCGTGGGTTATTGATCTGCATCTGTGCATACAATCCGGTCATCACCTGTCTGCGGTCTGCCTTGTGGGAACGTGAACTCCACAGCGCGAAAAAGAGATTGAGAAACAGTGCAGCAACAATGGCCAGCAGCGCACTGCAGAGGTAGCGCATCGGTTCTGCAATTCGTTTGCCCTGCATCAGCGTTTCGATCTGGGTAAAGACCTTGTATGCACAGGTATAATAATCCTTATCGCGCGCGTAGGTATAAGTGTTATCGGTAATTGAACGTGCGCGGGAATTGGTGATGATTTTGTGCGCCTGTCCATCGCTGTAGAGATAAATCTCATTCAGGCAGCGGTCAATGACGAAGATCGTACCGTTGGAATGTGGACCAAAGACATCATCGAAATAATCTGCAGCAAAATCTTCGGTGGAAGATTTACTGTGTCCGGTTGTGGTTACAAAAGCCACATTACAGTATGCTGTCAGGTCATACAGCTGCTTTTGCAGACTGTTTTCCTGGGAGTCTGTCAGAAAATCGGCAGAATCATCCAGCACATAAACGTAGCCGGTTTCCTCATTGGAAGCGGAAACTGCGGATGCACAAACCGGTATGGTGCTGGCGGAGAGTAGCAGACAAAATACAAATGCCGTAAGGATACGTTTTATTTTACGCACGGTCATCACCTCCCTGTTTGTCAAATTGTGGCAGCCGGCGGGTGGACAACAGATTATACGCATGGATAATACTGATGAACGACACGAGGATGGCAGCCATGGAAAGAATTGCGGCTCCGTAATAGTAGAGATCCGATACCGGATGCAGGAACCATACCCCAAACGAAAGTACCGCAGCACAGAGCGGAAGAATCCAGCCAAGCGGATTCGTTTTTGCGGCTGGCTCCGGCTGGGCTTCAGGGGTTTTCTGTTTGTCTGCAGCAGAAGCTTTCTTCGATTGGATGAACATTTTGCCCCGGTCATTTGCCCCGGTATCTTTCTGGTGGATAGAAACGCATTCGTAACAATAGACACCGATGGAAAGCAGTGACAAAAGCAGGGTAGTTATTACCAGGGAAGAGGGCTGTAAAAATGCCGACCATGCCAAAAGAGAAAAGATCGGAATTGCCAGAAGCAGCGAACCAAGCAGATAACGCTTCGGATCAATCGGAATATCCGCAACGACCAGTCCGGTCTGTCCGTTGACCGTTGCATAAGCGACACGGTCTTTTTTGCGGTAGGATAGAAACCATACCGGAAACATGGTACTGTCGATGGTTTCTGTTTTTGTATGGAGCTGTTCAGGACGGATGGTATCCATGGTAAAACCGGCAAATGTCCCGTCAGAAGCAATACGCTCGGTTGTTTCCGCAGATGCAGTGTATTCGGCATCGCCCTGATATACTTTTGCATCCACATCGGAAGTGTCCGCGTAAAATTCGCTTAAATAGGCGGGGGTAAAGGCTTTCATGCCTTTTAAATTATAAGGAGCCAGTTCTTCACTGATATTGTCATCAAAAGAGGATGAGGCATCATAGGAAAGACCTTTGTAGTAGGCATCCAGATCCCCGGTAAGTGCGTAGTGATCGGTAATAATATAATCACCGCGGCGGGAAGTCTTTTTCCCATTGAGCGAGAGAGAACCTTTCTGGGAGATATAAAATGCCCAGTAAGGCATGTAAATTCCGCGGAAACTATCGATATAAGAAGGATCGCGGAGTTCTTTTGGCGCAAAAATGGAATGTTTCATACGGCGTGCGTACGCTTCCTTACACTGTTCCTTTGTCTTCTGGAACGGAATAATATAATTGGGCCGTTTTTCGTGACTGATTCTGCTGTAAAGAATCGTGGAGGCTCCGCAGAAACTGCAGAAACCGGCTGCGGCATTGTCGGTGCTTAAGATTTCACCGCCACACTGCGGACAGGTAAAGATCGTGACCTCGTAATCTCCGTCGAATGTCTTTGATTCTTCGGCATCACTTGTTTTCCCGTCAAAATCATAAGGATCAAACAGTGTGTGACAATGCTCGCATGAGAGTTGCTGAGAAGGAATGTCAAATTTGAGATTTCCTCCGCAGTTTGGACATGATAGCATAGTGTTTTCCCTTTCCAAAACATTTTCCTTTGTAACTATTTTATTCTAGCATTGTGGAAATATTTTTACAATGGGTTTCATGCCATGGAACGTGAAAATACCGATTTACAGGGATTTTACAGACTTTACGCAAGTTTACAGCAATTTTACAGCATTACAGAAATTTTACACAGGGTTTACATTCTGGGATGGTTTGATTTTACACTCCGATGATAAACTTATTACAATCTCAGAAAAAAAGTATACGGAGTGTAAAGTTTATGAAAAGAAATGGGAGGAACCATAAGTGAACGAGACGATGAAAATTATTTTCGGACTGGTCGGAGGTCTGGCAATCTTTATTTACGGCATGAATATGATGAGCGAGTGCCTGCAGAAAGCAGCGGGGGAAAAGATGAAGAAAATCCTTGCTCTGCTTACAAAAAATCCGATTCTTGGTGTACTTGCAGGTGCTTTGACGACAGCGGTGTTACAGAGCAGCAGCGCAACAACGGTTATGACAATCGGCTTTGTCAGCGCAGGACTGATGTCGCTGCCACAGGCGATCTCCATTATTCTCGGTGCCAATATCGGTACGACCATGACGGCACAGATTATTGCATTTAAAATAACGGATTATATTTATCTGTTCATTTTTGCGGGATTTCTTATTTCTTTTATTTCAAAGAAAGAAAAGGTGAAAAATATCGGACAGACAATTTTCGCATTTGGTTTGTTATTCCTTGGAATTGAGACGATGGGCGATGTCATGAAACCATTGGCATCCAGTGCATTCTTTGTCAACATGATTGGAAAAGTATCCCATATTCCGATTCTTGGGGTATGCGTGGGTGCCGTTATGACACTTGTTGTACAGAGCAGCAGTGCGACGATTGCCGTATTACAGAATTTTGCAGCCCAGGCAGGACCGGACGGTGTGACCAGTATCATCGGACTGGCAGGTGCCATCCCGATTCTGTTGGGGGACAATATCGGTACAACGATCACCGCAGTGCTGGCATCTATCGGACAGCCAAAAGATGCCAGAAGGACGGCGTTTGCCCATTGTGTATTTAATATTTCCGGAGCAATTTTATTCCTGTTCCTTGTAAAACCGTATGCAGCTCTGATTCAGTTTATTTCGCCGAAAGGGAATGAAATCGATGTGATTTCACGGCAGATTGCAAATGCCCATACGGGATTTAACCTTGTCATGACGCTGATCTGGATTCCGCTCATTCCTCTGATGGTAAAAATTGTGATGAAACTTGTACCGGATGGGAAGGAAATGGGAACTAAAGCACTGGAAAATCCGAAATATCTGGATAACAAGCTGATTGCACAGCCGGCAGCAGCATTGCAGCTGGTTGCAAAAGAAGTAATGTACTGCGCAAAACTTGTAGATGAAATGATCGGAAAACTGCAGTACAGAAACGGAAAGATTGATAAAGAAAATGCAGAACTTGTAGAAGAAAAGGCGAAAATACTGCAGAAGCTGTATGCTTCGGTCAATGATTGTTTTGCATCACTGTATTCCGGAGGTGTGCTGACCGAGGAACAGGCATCACAAAGTGCCGGTATGCAGTACATTCTCTGCGATATTGACAGGATCGGGCAGCTGACGAGGGAAATCATGGAAACCGTGGCAAAACAGAATAAAGGAAAACATAAGTATTCCAAAGATGCTTTGAAAGAACTGAAAAAGGCAATGGAACAGATCCAGATGATTTACGGAAGCTGCATTCAGGCGATTTCCGGGGATGTGAATATGGATATCAAAGAACTGATGCGGCAAAAAGAAGACATCATGCAGCTGGGTGAAAAAATGCGCAAAAACCATATTGCCAGAGTGGGAAAGGGAAAGTGCGATTCCAAACTTACCATTCCGTTTAATGATGTGCTCCATAATATTGACCGGATTGGAAACAGTTGTGTAAATCTTGTGGAGGTAGCAAAGGAAAATGTAACTATGCAGGCATTTTTTGCAGAGGATTAGGGCATGCACATATGGAATCGGTTTCTACATCAGCTGGCGGGGCAGCTGAAACGGGCAGAAAATATAATCCGGCAGAGGATAAAAAGACAGGAGACCAATCAAATGAAGAAGACCGAAAAATGTTATACAAACAGAGAATTGTCATGGCTGCAATTTAACGAGAGGGTTTTAAATGAAGCGGGAAATCCGCGGGTACCGCTGGCAGAACGCATGACTTTTGCATCCATTTACCAGACAAATCTGGATGAGTTTTTCATGGTGCGTGTGGGAACACTCATGATGCAGATGAACGCAAAAGAAAAGGTAATTGAAAACAAGACCGGAATGACCAGTGAGGAACAGGTAAAAGAAATTTTAGCGCGTGTCTGTCTGCTGGAAAAGAAAAAGGCAAAAATTTATGAACAGCTTATGGGAGAACTTGAGCCAAAGGGGATTCGGATTATCAATTTTAACCGTCTTTCCAATGAAGAAGGAAGACTTCTTGAACAATATTTTGATGCACATATTGCACCGTTTTTATCTCCGATGGTCATTGGAAAACAGCAGCCGTTTCCATTCCTTGCAAATAAGCAGTTGTATGCAATCGTGCTCCTGACATCACAGAAAGGAAAGAAAAAGACCGGAATTGTTCCGTGTTCCAACAGTGTGTTCAAACGTCTAATTGAGATACCGACCAGACCGGGATGCTTTATGCTGTCTGAGGAATTGATTCTGCATTTTATTTCAAAATTGTATCCGAAATATACTATTCGCGAGAAATCCATTATGCGTGTGACACGGAATGCAGATATTGATGCACATGATCTGTATGACGAAGATATGGATTACCGGGATATGATGGAGCAGCTTATCAAAAAACGTGTCCGCCTGGACCCTGTCCGGGTGGAATTGAGCCGTAAGATCAATGATGAAGCAAAACGGGAACTGTCAAATTTCCTCGAAATTGGAACCAGTCATATCATCAATGTAAAGACGCCTTTGGATCTTTCGTTTGTTTTTACGCTGCAGAATTATCTGCGCGATCAGAAAGAACTGTTCTATGAAAAGAGAAGTCCGCGGGAGACTCCGGCATTATCCATGCATGAAAGCATCCTGTCACAGGTGGAAAAAAAGGATGTTCTGCTTTCCTATCCGTTTGAGAGCATGAAACCGTTTATCAAAATGTTAAATGATGCAGCGGAAGACCCGGATGTGGTATCCATCAAAATGACATTGTATCGTGTCGCAGACCGGAGCAAGATCATTGATGCGCTGATTGAGGCAGCGGAAAACGGAAAAGAAGTGGTGGTACTTGTGGAACTGCGGGCACGGTTTGACGAGGCAAATAACATTGAGATGTCGCACCGGCTCGAAGATGCCGGCTGCCAGATTCTGTATGGACTGGGCGATTACAAAGTACATTCGAAGCTTTGCCTGATCACACAGAAAAAAGGGGACAGTTATGCGTACATCACGCAGATTGGAACCGGAAATTACAACGAGAAAACTTCAAGACTGTACACGGACCTGTCATTGATTACCGCAAATCAGGCAATCGGTGCCGATGCAGCAAAAGTGTTTCTTGCATTACAGCAGGGAGAAACGGTGGATGAGGTTTCGGAACTTCTGGTTGCACCGAAATGCCTGCAGAACAAAGTTCTTCAGATGATGGACGGGCAGATTGCGAATAAAAAAGCGGGAAAAGAGGCTTATATCGGGGTTAAGATTAATTCCCTGACGGATAAAGTTCTGATTGATAAGATGATTGAGGCTTCCCAGGCCGGTGTAAAGATTGATCTGATTGTGCGGGGCATCTGCTGCCTGAAGCCACAGATTCCGGGCGTGACGGAAAATATCCGGGTGATTTCCGTTGTTGGACGTTATCTCGAACATTCCAGAATTTATCGTTTTGGTGTGGGGGATGAAGAAAAGATGTACATTGCATCTGCCGATTTTATGACGAGAAATACGGTGCGCCGCGTGGAAGTGGCAGCTCCGGTTTATGATCCTGCAATCCGGGAGCGCATCCGGTATATCTTTGATACCATCATGAAAGATGATGAGAAGGGAAAAGAGCAGAATGCCGAAGGCATTTATGAGGACCGCCATATCAATGAGGAGCCGGTAAACTCACAGGAGATTTTCTTTCAGGATGCTTACGAGGCATGCAATAAATAAAGCTGTATAAAATAACGGTTCGCGGAAATCTGCGAACCGTTATTTTATACAGGTACATAACTCTGATCCACATGAATCATAAACTGGTAGTTTCCTTCGATTTCCTGAAGCTTGTTTTCAATTTTTTTCTTCAGGTCTTCCGGACGGATCCGCATACCATAGGGGATGACCGCGTCAAAGGCAATGCTTGTGTGGGTATCGCAGTTGATCAGGCGGAAATCGTGGATGGTAATACGGCGGTCAATTTCAAGAACCTTTTGTTCTACCTGCTGCTGCATCTGGGCAATTGCGGCATTATTGGTTTCAATCGGATCCATGTGGATGACGGCTTCACATCCGAGTTTCTGATCCAGCTCCCGTTCAATGTGATCAATCATGTCATGGAGCTGAAAGACATCTTCATCCCCCGGAACTTCCAGATGCAGGGTGATCATGCGGCGGCCGGGACCGTAGTCATGAACGATCAGATCATGGATACCGTGTACTTTGGGATGGGACATGACAATGGCACGGATTTCACGGACAAATGTCTGGTCCGGAGCTTTTCCGAGAAGCGGATCCATGGTGTCTTTGACCGCTTTTATTCCGGCATAGAGGATGAAAATGGCTACCAGCAGACCGCCAAATCCATCGACATTGATGGATGTCAGGCGCATAATAATCATGGCTGCCAGAACCACAGAGGTGGCAATGGTGTCGGAAAGCGAATCCATGGCGGTCGCCTGCATGGCATCCGAATCGAGTTTTTTCCCAATATAATGGTTGTAACAGTACATGTAGATTTTTACCAGAATGGAGCATACCAGAATTCCCATGGCAAGCAGACTTGTGTCTACCGCTTCCGGATGCAGAATTTTGGAAAAGGAAGTTTTTAAAAGTTCAAATCCCATCATCAGGATAGCAATCGCTACAACAAATCCCGACACATATTCAAACCTCCCATGTCCGAACGGGTGCTCCGAATCTGGAGTTTTCCCGGCATAAAGAAATCCGGCAAGTGTAACAAAAGAGGAACCGGCATCGGACAGGTTGTTGAACGCATCCGCTGTGATGGCAACGGAACCGCTTAACATTCCGGCAAAATATTTTCCGGCAAACAGGCAGACATTTAAGCAGATTCCAACGATACTGCACAGGGTGCCATATGCCTGCCGTTGTTCTTTTGCCGGACGGTTTTTGATAAAGATTTTCGCTAACATTGTAATCATGGATATCCCCCCAAGAATCATACATGTCCATTGGTTTTTCCTATTATATGCTACGTTTGGGAAAAGGTCAAATTATATAAATTTTACCTGCATTTTATACATGCACCATCCCAAAATTTACAGAGCCGGCATATAATTGGATATAAAAATGACAGGGAAAGGGGAGAAACAATCATGCCGTCAACTTATGCACATTACCGGCTTGGACAGCAGGTTCGCAGGGAACTCGAAGGGAATGAGAGAAAAATCATTGAAAAATATCCACAGCTGTATCTGATCGGACTTCACGGACCGGATATTTTGTTTTACTATAAGCCATTAAGACCGAATCCGGTCAACCAGATCGGATATGATTTGCATGGACATTCCGGAAAAGAATTTTTTGAAAGAGCCAAAAATATAATTAATAGCCAGAAGGAAAAAGAACCATTTCTGGCATACACCTATGGAGTGCTTAACCATTTTGCGCTTGATGTAAGCTGCCATGGGTATATTGATGAGAAAATTGCAGCAAGTGGTATTTCCCATACGGAAATTGAAGTAGAGTTTGACCGTATGCTTATGCTTATGGATGGGAAAGATCCGTTGCGGCAGAATCTGACGGAACATATTGTTCCGTGTATGGAAAATGCGGAAGTGATCCGCTGGTTTTATCCGAAAACGACACCGGCAAATGTCCGGGAAGCATTAAAAGGAATGATCACCTATAATAACATGCTGATTGCGCCATCCAGAATCAGGCGGTTCTTTATTTATGCACTTTTGTATGTTTCCGGGAATTACAAAGAAATGCACGGTCTGCTTGTAAATTACCGTAAAAATCCACAGTGTGAAGACAGCAACCGGCAGCTGATGCAGTATTACCGTCAGGCAAAACTCAGTGCCCTGCGGATGATCAGCCAGTTTGGCACTTATCTGGATGGGAGCAGGGGATTGGAACCTATCTTTGATTATAGTTTTGGATCACAGCTGGTTGGAAAAGAGGTTGTACAAAATGGAAAAGAGACCAGCTATGAAAAGTCAATCATAAATTAGCAAAAAATTTCTTTTTCATATCGGTGGTAAAAAAGGGTAACTTTAATAGAGCTCCCTTAGGGTGCTTTTTCAAAATCTATCGATATAGGTATACAGATCTCTTACTCGAGGTTAAATTCTACTTCGTCAGTGAGCATCTTCCAGATGACTCTGACAAGCTTGCCGGCACAGTGCCCAAGTGCATTGTAGTGAGACCGGCCTTCAGCCCTCTTGGCATCATAATAAGCCTTGAAGGTTGCGTTGTTCCTGACAACGTTCCAAGCTGCATTTACAAGAGCATATCGTAAAACACGAGAGCCACGTTTGGACATCCTTGTTGTCTTAGCCTGAAAGTTACCAGACTGATAAACAGAAGGATCCAGACCTGCAAAAGCAAGCAGCTTGTTTGGATTGGAGAAACGGTGAATATCGCCTATTTCACCAAGGATCATTCCACCATTGATATAACCGATACCAGGAATGGTCATGATGACAGAATCGTTAAATTTCATGATATCCGTCATCTCAGCTTCAATCTTTTCTAATTGGCTATCCAGTAACTCGATTTGTTGAATGGTTTGAGTTATCTGAATAGATATAGCGCTGTCGTTGGCACCGACAGACTTCTGTGCGAGAATTCTTAATTCTTTGGCCTGCTCTTTAGTAAAATGTCCGTGCGAGTTCACTTTGAGCAGATTTGCCAGATGAGTCATATGCATGGAAGCAATCTCTTTTGGAGAAGGTGCTTCTTTTAAAAGAGCATAGACAGCATTCTGATGCAGACCGGATTTGAAAAAGTATTGAATCTCCGGGAATACTTGATCAACATAGGTTGTCAGTTGGATTTTCAATCGGGTGCGTTGCTTAATGGTTTTCTGCCGAAAGCGCCCCAAGGCCTTAAGATCCATCATATCGAGATCAAAGAAGGTAATAAATCTTAGGTCATCCTGCATCATAAGAGTTTTAGCAATAACAAATGTGTCGACCTTATCTGTCTTTGTTTTACGAACATTGTTCTTACGCATCTGACAGGTTTTGATGGGGTTCAACACACACACTTGGTAGAACTCAGCAACAAGGTATCGAACAAGGTTGTCACCGTAGTGTGCCGTCGACTCAAGACCGATGATGATGCTGTTCTTATCGAATGATTCGAGCTTAGAGACCAGCAGTTGGAAGCCATCAGCGTCGTTTGTGAATTTGAACGGCTCAATGAGTATTTCACCGTCCGAAGAAATCGCAGCGGCGAAATGGTTGAGTTTGGCAATATCAATGCCTACAAAAATTTTCATGAGGTTGTACCTCCCTTTCCTAAAGTCTGATACCATGATGTCCACCATCGATTATCATCGTAGACTTGATAGAAATAAGTACTCTGAGTGAAAAACACTCCGGCAACATCCAGCTAATAAACAATTCAGATAAAGGTAGCGGCAATACACTCCAGTCGAGTAGTCAAGCTACAGGTAAAAAATCAAAAGTCCATAGTATCTGAATTGTATTGAACCACGATATTAAAAGAAAGGAAACGTGTGATAATTAACTTCCTAATTATCATACAAGGTAAAACATGCAGTTTAAATTGACAAAAAAGGAGAAAAGCTGGATCTTTTATGATGTGGGAAATTCGGCATTTGTTTTGATGGTTTCCACAATACTTCCTGTTTACTTTAATTATCTTGCGCAAAATGCGGGAGTTTCGGATGTGGATTATCTGGCATACTGGGGGTATGCGGCATCCATTTCCACACTGATTGTTGCAGTTTTAGGACCGGTTATGGGAACGCTAGCAGACACTAGGGGATTCAAAAAGCCGCTCTTTTTATCGTGTATTCTGGTCGGGTGCGCCAGCTGTCTGCTGATGGGACTGACCACATGGTGGATTTCGTTTCTGGTAATTTTTATCATTGCAAAGGTTGGATTTAATTCCAGTCTGGTTTTTTATGACTCCATGCTTTCGGATGTGACAGCCCCGGAGCGGATGGATCGGGTTTCTTCTTCCGGATATGCCTGGGGATATGCAGGAAGCTGTATTCCTTTCATCGTAAGTCTTGTTTTTGTACTTGGGTATCAGAAAATGGGATTTTCTTTTGAAACAGGAATGATGATTGCGTTTGCAGTGGTTGCGGTGTGGTGGCTTGTGATGTCGCTTCCTTTAATGAAGCAGTATCGCCAGGTTCATTATGTAGAGCGGAAACCGCATGCCATGAGGGAAAGCGTTGGACGTATCATAGAAACGCTGCGCAGTGTACGGAAACAAAAGAAAATCTTTCTGTTTCTCATAGCATTCTTCTTTTTCATTGATGGAGTCTATACGATTATAGATATGGCAACGGCGTATGGTTCTGCCCTGGGGCTGGAT
>OHUJ01000299.1_pt1 | contig 26098 bp, 16 predicted proteins | sample 1579241 | NCBI WGS metagenome assembly OHUJ01 (sample SAMEA3882547, study PRJEB24775) | human gut metagenome | biome: human-associated habitat; feature: intestine environment; material: feces | place: Netherlands | collected 2009/2010
GTGTTACGATTTTGATTTGAGCGATGTCTCTCAAAAGTCTCAGTCATAAATGCCCCCAATCGCACTAAAATGACTTTGAACACTATTCTCTGACGAAGGCGAAGGTGCTTTGTCAAATGTTCTGAGTATTTCTTCAATTTCTTTTTCTTGTTCGTCCATTTGATTTCTCCTTGTTCGATTTCTTTCCGAAAATCGGCAAAGCGCTTTTTTTGCCGCCTTTCGGAAAGGGACTTCCGAAGAAATCCTTTTCGTAAGGAAAAGGCGGCAGCGGAAGCTCCGCTACCGCCATCCTTAAATGGTTAGCTATCTGTTATTTCACAGATTTCCTTTTTTAGTATAAACAGTAGTTGTCACAACTCCGAAGCCGCTGACGAACAGCAGAGCGATCCACAGCCACTCATACTGTTGTCGCCGGTCTGCGGATTCTGAACATCATCCGAAGGCTTGGTGGTATCGTCAGACTTGGTAGGAGCGGTAGGTTTGGTTGCCTTCTGACCTTCTTCGATAGTCTGAGTCGTTACTGCAGAGCCACCGGCAGAATCAAAGGTTACGGTATAGTTTTTATTTCTTTGTTGTAACAGTCTTAGCTTTTGACCAGCCTGAATAAATCCTTATGGATTTGCCGTTAATCTTAACTGTCTTATAGGTGCGAACTCTTACATAATACTTTTTCTTGCCCGAAAGCTTTGAAATTTTCTTTGATACTGTTGTATTCTTGCCTACTGTTACGGTCTTAGCCTTGCTGAATTTACTTGAGGCACTGTACTGTACCTGATAGCCTGTTGTCTGTGTAGCCTGCTTCTTCCACTTTACTGTAAACTTCTTTGAACCTGCTGTAAGTGAGGAAATACTTGTTGCCTTTGGCTTGATTGTGAAATAAAGCGTCTTTGTTCCGCTGTATTTACCCTTAAAGGTAATCTTTACTGCGTACTTGCCAACATACTTTCTGCCTTTTGCATAAGACACAGTATAGTCAGTATTCTTAACAAGTGTCTTTCCTGTTCTGTCCTTAACAATAACCTTAGGTGTTCTAACCTTTCCGTTATATGTTAATGATGTTGCTTTAAGCTTTATGCTTGATGCCTTTGGAATTACTGTTGTTGAAAGAGTTTTCTTACATACCGAACAGTAATTTACTATCTTGCCGTTTGCTGTTGGGGTTGCCTTTGTTACGGTTTGCTTTGTGGTGTGGGCAATCTTAGCAATATTGCCCCAAGATGCAAGGTCGGTTATTTCCTTTGTACCGAGTACATCTTCATAGAACTTGCCACAACCTTCGCACTTGTAGTATGCTTCCTTACCGCCCTCTGTGCAGGTGGCAGCTTTCGCAGCAACCAAAGTCAGATTGTGAGTGTGCGGTACAGTTTTGTTATATCCGCAGGTGTCGCAAACATTGTCAGAACCGTAATCGTGAGCCGCTTTGGTTGTTGTAGCATCGCAGCGAGTACATTTATGCCAGTGACCTGTGCTGTCGCCGGTCCAAGCGGTACTCCAATCGTGACCGAGAGCTGCGATATTGTCAACAGTCTTGGTCTGTGTATTTGCCCAAGCTTCAGTAAAGGCTGCTGTATAGGTTGTTTCGCCCTTTGCTGTGCAGGTCGGAGCCTTTGTCTGTGCGCTTGTTACAGTAGCAGTTGCAGTTTTCTTATGAGCTGCATCACGCTTACAGGTGCGTGTTGCTGTGCAAACGGTGTTGTCTGCATTCCAAGTGTAAGCAGGTGCGTTCCAATCGTGATTGAGAGGTGCAATCTCTACGCTTGTTTTATCGGTAATTTCTACCGATCCTGTTGCATCTTCAAACCACTTGTCGCAGCCATCGCAGGTGTAGTATGCGGAATTGCCCGCAGTAGTGCAGGTGGCAGCTTTCGCAGCAACCAAAGTCAGATTGTGAGTGTGTTCTTCGTTTTTATTTTTGTAATAATATGTAACAACCGTTCCGTCCGAAACAATAGGTTCATTCAAGCCGTCAGCCTTTACAAATTCGTAATCATAAAGCTTTTTTGCCGGTGTCAAATCAAGCTTTGTGCCGTATGGCACGGTAAATGTTCCGCCGGCAGTGTTTGGAATTTCAGAGCCGTCCTCAAATTTATACTGAATTGAAACGGTTGTGTAGCGCTGTGTTTCCGTATTGTCGTCTGCAAGCACATTTCCGTTTTCATCGAGCACCTGAAATGCCACGGTATCGCCGCTCTTAAGCTGTGCATCAGACGGAATTTGATAAATAAGCGAGCAACTCTTTAAGCCTGAATTAAAGTCGCTTTTGATGTGATCCAAAGCACCGAGCGGCCAGAAATTTGCCTTATCATTCCAAACAGGAATGTCAAAGGTTTGTACTGTTTGAAGCGGATTCCCCGATGAATCGGTCGCAACGCTTCCGTCGGAGTGCTTAATCCACATTTTGAATTTTAATTGTCGTGCATTTTTATCTGAAATGTTTTGAATAACAGTTCTAAGCTCGATTTTTTTACCGTTCATATTAGTATTAAATCTGCTTTTGCTGTTGCCGCTCAAAAGTCGGTCATTGCGATTATATGTGTAATTATAATATGAACTTGTTTCAAGGTCGGTAAAATCAGACGGCTTTGAATAAGCACCCGTATATTCCTTAACCTCGGGAGTTGCAACATAAAGGTCTACATCCTTAACAAGCTGAGACATTCGCTTGAAGCCCTGCAAACGGCAAACCTCGCAGAATTGATAGTTTGTGTCTCTCATTATGCACTCATAACTTGAAACAAGCATTTTTGAGCCGTAAGCATTGCGGCAAGTATATGTGTTTCTAAAACCTAAAAGCTGTCGCCATTTTATCTTTTCCGGGTCTTCAACCGAGGAAAGATTGAGTGATTTAAGCTCCTTATCGTCAAGCAAATATCCGCCGCTGTATTCATCACCGAGACCGAGCAAACCGTGTCCAAACTCGTGTGCAAAAGTTTTTGATGCACGATAGCTGTCTGATGGCGAAATGAAATAATGGAAACCGTATTCACGGTTATTATAAGCACCGCCGAAATCATTTGTTGTATTTACAACCATAGCGAACTGGGCAATATAATCGTGAACATAATAATACGGCTTATATTCCGAATCGGACGGAATTGTATTCGGGTCAGTTGTTTTTTTAATATGAGCATCGTGAATTTTCTCGATAAATTCAGGACCGATACATCTCTCAAAAATATGATTTTTCCACTGACTTCCGTGGAGATTATTAGAAATAACAGGCGAATTATATTTGTCGACTATAACATCAAAGAAGGTGCTTCCACCATTGTCAAAAGTCGATTCGGAAGCTGTGCAAAGAGCGTAAACATTGAATCTGTCGGCATAACTGCGATACGGTTCATATTTCATAGCGTCCTGCCAAAGTCGTTTGACATCATTGATGAATTTGCCCTGCTGACTTTTTGTGTATCCCTCGCCGCAAACGACAACAACCATATTTTCAAGATCGCTTCGTGTCTTTTGAATAGTATAAACAGGGATGGTAGGATTAGAATATTTTCCGTCATTTGAATACCACGGGCCGAGGGTGAGCTGAATGCTTTGCTCGGTGCTGACATTCCAATCGGGATTTGCGTCCTCGGCAGGTTCCGAAATTGTATAATCATCCTCTTGCTTATTTGGAGCAGAGCCGATATAAGGACTGCTTTGTGAGCCGCTGCCGGAAGTTGTAACAAAATATTCGGAATCGAGATAAAATGCAGGTCTTACGCCCAAATCGGAATACCACGGAGCATAACGACCGACCTGACCCGATGAACTGATATAACGCATATCGTGATTGCAATCGGTAACAGGAGTGCGAAGCCAATAAGGCCAAGCCATACCGTCATTATTATACGCAACATAATAACCTTTGAGATTTTTCCACACGGCATTAGCCTGCTTTACATCAAGAAGAAAAACCTTTTCGGTTGTAGTTTCAAAATATGAACTGTCGTAGTTTGCCACCGCTTCCGAAATATCGGTGTAGTATAACAAATCCGAATTTGCGTCTCCATCAACTATGCCCTTGTTGTATTCGGGATGAGAAACGAGAGAACGCTGGGTAACGGTTTTCATTGCCGCAATTTCAGATTTTGAAAAAGCGTTGAGAAAACCCGCTTTTTCGTTGTACGCTCCCACACCGCTTACATATCCGTCTTTTGGAGGGTTGCCGCAAAGCCAATCGACTTTGCCTGCCTCTGCGGTTGAATTTAACCAAGAACGCATATTGCTGTCTTTCCAATAGTTAGAACCGTAATCATCACGCTTATAGCTTCTTCTGTGTGATTTTGAATTGCTGTTGTCATTTGTTTTGGCATCATATGCAAGGGTGTCAACAATTTTGTCTGCAAGCATAAGCGGTCCGTTATTGTCAATGCTTACACATCGCCAAAGAATCGAGGCATTGTTATACGTGCCCATTTTAACATAGTCACCGACTTTAATATCCGGCTTTGATGCCGCCTGAACGGCCATCGGCAAAACGGAAATTGCCATGCACAACGCCAAGAATATTGCTGTTATTTTTTTCGTCATTAAGTCACTCCTTTATAAGCGGTGTATTTGCCATTATTATATTGTAAAGGGGTTGTATGTGTCAATGAAAATCCATTTAAATTTTTGTTAATTTTACAGCCGACACATTTAATATTACACGAAGAAGAAAATCTTATCAAATATGCAAAAAGGCTTCTGCCCAAATACCGCCGTAAAAAGCAGTATTAGGACATAAAAATAGGCTGAAAGTAAAACTTCCAGCCTTGTGGCAGATTATATCAACCTGTCAAGTCACGGTAGTATTTGCTTTGCAAATCTCCACCTTAAAGACTTGACAGAACGTTTTTACGGGTTTAATTGCATTATAAACCCGTAATAAGAACATCACCCATTTACAAAATCACAGATTTTGAATGGGTCCCGATAACCTTGTTACTCGCTTCGCTCGTAATAAGGATTCGAACCTTAAATGACGGAGTCTGAGCCTCGCAATCTTTTTTCAAAACCGCCTATTTAAGCCATTTTTCAGACTTTGCGTCTTTCAAAAATCTCTCAGAATTTTATTTTTGCTTTGCATAGCAAATTCGTATGAGGAATTGCGAACCCTACAAAGAGGTGTCGTTTGAAACGCAAAGTCTACTACTTTATCAATCTTCTGTATTTCATAACCATTAAGGCTATCAAACATAGCAGCTAAGCGATAAGGATCGCAATTTTCACTATCAACAAGAATTCGAAAGGTTCGATTTCCCGAACCCTTTTCGACAAACTGAAGGATATAGCTTTGGCTATATCCTTTTAAACACTTAAAATCTAAATGTTTTACTCTCCCCTGCTTTAAATTCAACCGTTTGTGATTTACCGCCGGCTTTAATATTAAGCTTTTGGTCAATATCCGAAGTAACGGTTGCGCTTATTGTTTTACCGCCGTCTGCCCATTTTAATTCAGTTACGGTAGCACGGTTACGGGTTTTACTCCCTTTAAGCGTTCCGTTTTCAAAACCCGAATTCGGGAGGGCCGGAAGAAACTCAATATCATTATTATGTGAATAAACAAGAGCTTCATTTATAATTCCGAGATAGCCTATTGCAAAATCAGTACAATAGCAACTGCCTTGGTCATAATCGTGGTTAGTCATTAGTGAATCGTACCTGATTTTATGGTTCATAAGTTTAACGAGGGCATCTGTTAAAGAATCTGAATCCTTTAACCTTGAAGCAATAAGACTGCGGTGAACAAGTGCGTGTGACGCTTCATTTTCACTCTGTCTGTTTGCAATTGCCTGCTCGCAGGCTTTTGACAGTTCATCATTTCCCTGCGTTTCAAAAAGCGGCCATACACCGTAAAGATGACTTAAATGACGATGTTTATTATTTTCATCAAATGAAGTTGTTGCCCATTCTTTAAGAGCGCCTGTTTCATCATAAAGATACGGCGGAAGATTTTTTTCAAGTTCCTGCCATTTAGAAGTATCAGCACTTTTATCAATGTCGCCCATAACTTTAATAAGCATATTAAGATTATCACGGCAGGCAGAAATATCAATAGCACAGTTAGCATCCGATGGGCTGTTATAATTTGACGGATTATTTTCAGGCGAATAGCTTGGCAAAATGCAATATGTTTCACCGTCATTTAATGATGTTTTGCCCTCTTCATAATGAATAGAACCGTCTTTTGCGGTATAATATTCAGGGCTCATCAGCTGACTCCAATAATTTGCACTTTTCAACAAGAGCGGATATAAAATATCTTCTTCAAGCCTTAAATATCCACGCTTTTTAATTTCTTCAATTTGACTTTCTGTTAAGTCTTTTTCGGTAACGGAGAGAACCGATTTAAGATTTTCAAGGTCAAATTCATCACTTAAAGGAATATTGATATTACCATATGAAAGAAGAGTTTCATAAAGTGGGTTAATCATCCAAGATGTGCCGGCGTTCCAATATCTGAAAGGATAAGGATAGCAGGTTTCGGTAATTACTGCTTTATCACCGTCAGTATTGACCGGAGCCTGAATAGCGTCTTTAAACCCATGTGTTGCATATGCATTTTCTTCCCAATCAGGAAGTTGCCGCAAAATGAAATATGCATAGCCGATAGGGCTGCGTGACATATTGCTCGTATTCATTGAAGAAGTTTGCAAATTAACATTTGCGTCCATTGTATATTTACTGCCCCAGCCGGTGTTAAATTCACCTGTCCACATACCGTAAAGTCGGCTTGTGGAATAACCCGAACAGCAAAGATACGCATATCTGCCGGCATAATATGTACGCTGGGCAAGAGCAGAATTTATTTTCTTTTTACCCTTTTGCATTTTTAAAAGTGTTTCATTTGGCTCAAAATTATCATCACCCAACGAAAGTGTAACGCTGTCGAATTGCGGCTGATAAATTTCCAAGTGATTATTTAACGCTTTATCATAATCGAAATCATTATTACCTGCATATTTTGCAGCTACACATTCAAGCTTTGCTATACAATCTTCGACAAGTTTGAAACTATTTTGCTTTTCAAAATCATCAATTTTTCCCATATCGTAAGTTCTGTCACTTACGGTAAGAAGATAAACACTGTCGGCATCGGTTATTTTAATGCCTGTATTTTCACCCAAAAACTGTGTTTCGTCTGTTTTCTTATCTATCAATACTTTTTCTTTGTTTCCGCCTGAAGTAATTACATAAGTTACCGTTGCATAACCGCCGTTTTTAAGTTCACTTTTTTCATAATCAGGATAGTGTGAAACAAGCGCAAGGTAGTTTGCATTATCATCAGTTAATTTTTTATACTTCATATTAGCTTCGTCACTGTCGCCGAAATTTGCAAGAGTTGAAAGGTTATCAAATGATAAAGTTAAATTAAGCTTACTGCCGGAAGATGATTTATTAAGCCTGGTAATCACAACATCATCTGCCATTGAAGTGAATGATGTACGCTTCCAAGTGCCGTTTTTATCCGTAAAATCAACACCGACCTGCGATGTTTCATAATCTGTATAGCGAATATATTTTTTAGTGCTTTTCTTATCAAAATCAAGCCGTAATTGGCCGCCCGGGTGATAACGGTATACGTCATCATAGTTTGCATTATCCGTAATATCTTTACATTTAATAATACTTTGCTTTACTGTTTCAAGTTCATCATAAGTTTGAGGACAAGTACGCTGATTTTCATTAGGCATTATAAAATGCATATTTTGAAAAATAAATGTGTCGCTGTACGGACTGCCGCTTGTAATAAACCCTTGAAGTCCGTTTCCGGATACCATCCCCTGCCTCCAAGATTTAGTTTTATTTTTCCTCGAATCTTTAAGCTCGGTATAATTATATGAAAATGAAATTTTAGAAGTATCTTTAAAGAGAGATTTAATATCACCTTCGCTGACTTTGCCCCCTGAACAAGATGCCAACGAAAAAGCAAAAGTTACAGTTAATAACACACAAAGTGCTTTTTTTACATATCTATTCATAAACTCACCTCGTAAAAATTATAACATACAGGCATAAAAAAACAACACGACATTTTCTTTATGTAAATGTCGTATTATGTTATAATAAGCAAGGTGATTTAAATGGATTTCATTTGGAACAAAATACAATTTGTAATAACAGATTTGGGTGGCGGCAAACTCGGCGAAAAAATACCGATGCACGTTCACGCAAAAGGCTGCTATGAACTGCATTTTGTAACCGAAGGTAAAGGCACGCTTATAGCCGATGCAGAGAAATTGAATTAAAGAAAAACGATTTTTTCATTAATTTCTTGGCATAAAAATTCCCTCTTGATGTATATTCTACATCAAGAGGGCTCTTTTTCTATTGTCCATTTTTTACGGACTTGTTCAAAATCGAATTGCATCCTTTTTGTATGTCTTATCACTTTTAGGCTTGTATGAGAATTTTAAGAAATGTTTTTTAAAATCTTTGATTTCTTAACAGTGCTTACGGTTGCCTGAATTATCGGACCGGAGAGCAAAACGGTGGCAATTGTGCAAATTCCGAATTTACCGCCGAGCAAAACGCCGATAATTACCATTATAATATCAAGAACCATTCGTACAATTTTGATTTTCCACCCGTTTTTTTCGGCAAGCGAAAATGTGACTGCTTCATATGAGCCCCTGCCGAAATCAGCGGCGGAGTAAAGCCCCGTTCCGAACGAAAATATAGCAATGCCAAGCAGCATTATAACAAAATTAACCGCTTTAATATCTGTATAATGCTGAATTTTTGTGAATACATCCACGAAAAAACTGTAAATGATTTGGTAAAGAATTGTGCCGACATTGATTTGCTTTCTGTCATAGAAAAAGGCAAAAATTATCATTGCCACAGCCACAACAAGCGACGATGTGCCGATTGACATACCTGTCACATTCGTCAGCCCTTGCCACAATATCGCAAGTGTTGCGCCGCCGAAACCTGCGCCTATTGCAAGCGTAATTCCGTATGCGGATATTATTGATCCGATAACAATCATCAGCGTTTTTGTTGCATATTTTTTAAATTTCATATTATCGCCTACAAAAAAATAAGACTGTAAACTCTGCTGTTGTGTTCAGAAACAGCAAAATTTATAGTCTTCATCAGCCGAGACAGCTTTATTTTTTTGATTATACACCCGAGATTTTATAAAGTCAACGGTTATAAATATGATTTTCTGTATTCGCTCGGAGTTTTTGCTCATTTCAATTCGTGTTACGATTTTGTTTTGAGCAATGTCTCTCAAAAGTCTCTGCCAATTGTGTATCACAAGTTTTCAACAAATTCGTATGAGGAATTGCAAACCTTACAATGAGGTGTCGTTCGAACACAAAGTCTACTACTTTATTTTTCTATTTTGCAATCTCTATTGAAAAAGTACCATTGTTATTAAGCGCCGGCTTAAAGCAAAGCAGCTCCACAGCCTTTGCGTATACTCCGTATTTCAGCACTTTATTCGCCTGCGATTTAGATAATTTTCGTTCGGTTACAGTATGTATTCCATCATTCTTTTCTTTGTTTTCAGCCCCATTTTTTCATAGAATTTTTCTGCCGGAGTGTTCCCTGTCCATACATTCAGTGTTACTTCGTAGCAGTCCATCCTTTTTGCCTCTTTTTTGACATAATCAAACAGAGCCTCGCCGATATGCTTTCCTCTTTGTTCCTTGTCTACGCACAAATCGTCGATATACAGTGACTTGAACGGTACTGTATTGTTAGAAACAGGCTGTTCCTGTAACTGACAAAAGGCATAGCCCACGCAGATGCCACTGCCGTTTACGGCAACATAAATCGGCTTTTTGTCATCATCGATCATTTTCACCAACTCGTCAGTCGTGTATTTGGTGGTACCGGATATAAAAATATCCGGGCGTATGTCGGCGTGTATTTGGAGCACCTGCTTCAATAACTCGATAATCCTCGGTATATCCTTTTCTTCCGCTCTTCTGATATTCATACTGTATTAGCTCCTAATGAATAAATTTTCGAATTCATTATATAAAGATTATTCTTGTCAGTCAATTTAAAAGTTAATACCTGAATATACTCCGTAGTGGTCGGACACATACCCGTTGTTCAGGTCGTTCAGCACGGTATAATCTACTGCTTTTCCGTCGGTAAATATAAAATCGATAGGCTCATTGCCGGTAGAGCGATAACCCCACTCTTGATATGTGGCTGTCTTTTTTGCTCGGTTCGTGCAGTCGTTCAGCTTGGACGCAACGAGCTTATAAGCCGTTCCGTCTTGGGTTTCGTTGAAATCACCGGTCAAAACGGTGCAGTCGGTATTGTTGTATTTTTCTTTTAGCTCATTGAGTTTGTTCATAACTACATTTGCACCGAAATCAGCTGCCTGCTCCGATGCGTTATCCAGATGAGTGTTCAAAAAAATGATGTTTTTGCCGTTCTGCTTATTCAGCAGAACAACATAGCTGCAAATTCGGTAGCATCCGGCTTCACAGTGATTACCGTCTTTGTCGGTGTAGGTGTATTTGCTTTCCTTTTCGGGAGTTTCGCTGAGCCAGATTGTGTTCTTTTCCACAGCGGAAAACTTGGTTTTGTTCCAAAATACAGCATTCATTTCGCTGTTCTTTTCTTCGCTGTCGCCGCCTCGCTTTACTCCGTAGTATTCATAATCCGGCATAGTAGATTCAAGCTTTTCCAGCCAAATAGAATTCATTTCCTGCGTGCCGATTATGTCCGGTTTTATACTGTTCATATAGCTTGCAAATCGGTCGCAGCGTTCTGCACTTGAAGTGCCGTCTAATTTTTCACCAAAAGCGGCAGCAACATTGAATGTTACTGCGCTTATGTCGCAGTCAGCGTTTTTCGGAGGTGTATATGTCACTTTAGGTGAGCGATAAACGAAGCAAGAAGAAGCGATAACAGCACCGACGATTATCAGAGCCGCTACGGTATTGAAGGTATTGACTCTCTTTTTGTGAACTGCGTTCTGCAAAATGAATCTAATGAAATATATCAAAAGAGTCAAAATCAATCCTGCCTTTACCCTTGCGCCAAAGCCGACAGAGCAAAATGACATCAGTACCGTCACACCGAAATTTACGCTGAATGCAATAATATCACGCTTGTATCCGCTTTTGGCAGAAGTGAAGAAGGAGCAAATTATTTCTGCAATACCAAAAATCACAGCACAGAGTATTGCCGACACAGCAAACAGATATGCCCTGTCGCTAAATATGGCGGTTAGGTCTATTCCGTGGTTGTGTATGCTTGCCGCAAAAGTGATTAACGAAACATTTTTGTGACCTGCATAAAACATCGGCAGGCACAACACAGCAAGGGATGCTAAAAAAGAGAGTAGCCGCATTATGTGCCACGGGGTTTTAGCCTCAGAATCTTTTAATATGCTTCCAAATTTTTTGTTTGTTTTTGAATGATTATCCATTTTTATTCTCCAAAATAAACAGTAGCGTTTCTGTCGCTGTCCGCACCTCTGTTTACCAGCGGCAAAACAGCCTCACTAATACTCGATAGGCCGATTGAATTGAGCTTTTTACCGAATGGTTTTGCAAGACGGTCGGCTTTCTTCAACACCGAACATATCATTTTGTATTCTGTGGAGGAAGTAGGTATGTTTCCGTCGCCTCTGTAAAGATTTGCCGCAATGTTGATAACAAAGGGGACTACTTTTTTTGAGCTGATTTTGCTTATTTCGCTCTTGCTTACACCACTCGAAAAACGAACAAAGTGCCATACCTTTCCGAATGTAAGATGATTTAGAAATTTAGCAAAACGGTGAATAATGGGCTTGTATTTTTTACTCGTTTCCTTAGAGATACTCATGCCTACGGCAAAGTCGGCAAAATTGTCGTAGTCATATTCGGCATCGTACAGTGCTTTTGATACAACGCCCAAAAACAAGTCTTTTGTGTACTCCTCGAGGGTAAGCCCGTTTGTATCGATGCTGTCTGCGCAGTCTGCACAAATGGTTTTTATTTCTGCTTTTTTCTGTTCTTTGTTCAGCACTATTTGGCGATAATACGGCGGAAATCCCGTTAATGCCGCTGTAGAAATATCATAAAACTTTTTGTTTCCTATTTTGCAATAAGAAATGTTGTGCATATGCGTGTGACCGGTAAGCACAAAATCAAAGCCTAAGTCGGAAAGCTGCTTACTGCGCAGCTCATAGTCATTCAGCATATCACCCTTTGCAACAGCCGTATATATAGGCGACGGCGGCACAAGAGGGTGATGTGTCATTGCTATAATGTATTGACCGTCTCTTTTTGCATTGTTCGCTTCTGTTTTTACCCAGTTCATCAGTTCGTCGCTGAATCCGCAATCGGGATCGCCGTAGTCATCGTTGAGTGCAAACAGGCGGTATCCGTCTGCAAGCTGTGCCACATACGACATTGTGCTTTTGTGCTTTGCGATGGCGTTGTTATAGCCAAAATCGCCGTAGTATTTCAAAAGTTGTGTTCGTTTTACTGACTCAACCTCTATATACTTGTCGTTTTTGTCTATGCCGTATGTGGGCATACGAGGAGTGGTATAGTCGTGGGTTGCGGTTATAACATACACTCTCTTGCCCTTTTGCTGCAGCTTTTTCAGAGCGGCTTTCATCTCGGCGTGAGAGGTCCTTTCGCCGTTATATGTAAGGTCACCGCTTATGAGAACAATGTCAGGCGTATCATTTTTGCACAAGCAGTCAAAGGTGTGCTCAACGATTTCTTCGCTCCTGCTGAAAAAGAGCTGACCCGGCTTTGGCTTTTTGTTTTTGTCAAAGCCGTCCACAAAATTCTTTTTTGAATAGTAATGGATGTCGCTGATAACCGTGAATTTCAGTTCATCATTCATTCTTCTTTACCTCTGTTATTGGCTTTTATGAACTCGTCTTTGTCGTTTAGATTCCATACACATTTACCTAAGATGTATTCAGCCTTTTCTTTCTTGCTCATTTTGAATGTAAAAGGTCTGTTGTTTTGGATTTCGTCATAGACAGGAGCGGCGAGAGTTGCTTTTCCGTCGTGCAGTGAGCAAGCCGCCAAAATTACAATGTCGCTGTCATTAGGCAAAATGACGGTGCTGTTTTTAGGCACATCAAATTCGACAATGTAAAAGTACATACTTTTTGCAATTTCATCCTTGCCGTTTTTGTGACAATGGGTTGCTTCATATGCGATTTTGCCTTTTTTGATATATGCGGTTTCACCGAAGTCGTACAAATCCCATCTTGCAAAACGCTCAAAGCAGGAATTTACCTCTGCCTTTACTTCTCTGCCGTTTATGACAAATTCGGCGTCTTTATCCCCGACCAATGAGGCGCAAAGGAATGCAATTTTGCTGTCTTTACTGCCCGTATTTATCTTTTGTGCAGAGGCAGTAAGAGCGTTGTTTCCATTCTTGTTAATGATGAATTTGTATCCGTTTGAATTGATTTCATCAGGCACAATTTCAAACGGAACAGTGTAGTCATAGTCGCCGCATTTGCCTTGCTTTGTGATAATATTTTTGTCGAGAGGCAGTTCAATCGGTACAGCCTTTTCCGCTTTTACCTTTTCACCGCTCTTTAGCTTGAGTGCAAAACTTTTGATTTCGTATGGTTTAAAGCTTGTAATAAGTTTTCCGTCCTTTATTTCAGCCTTGCCCTTGTATTCTTCACTTGCAAAAACTTCTTTTGCATCCTCTATGCCGTTTCCGAGTGTGAGCGAAAATTTGTTTATGGTTTTGTTTGCGCCCTCATTGAGCCTTATGATAATTTCATCGCTGTTTTCGGCTTTTTTGATAGCACGAACAATGACATCATTGGAAGAAACACTGCCGAAAGAATAATTTGTACCCAAAGCTCCGTTGTGCTTTTTGCAAATATATGCAGTCATAGGAGTAATGAATTTTCGTGCCTCAAGCTGTGTGTCTGAGCCGACATCTCCCTTGTGGCTGAAAATTGCGAATGAATATCTGTTGAGCCCCAAGTCCATCATTGACTGCATAGAGTCGATTCGATAGTTGTGCTTAGGCGTGTGCAGAACGGTAAATCTCAGCGTGCTGTCGTTGAATTTGTCCCAGCCGTATTTACATTCGCTGATTACGGATACACCGCTTTTTCCGTTTTTGTCTGTAATGTCTGCCCAATTTTGAGCAGGTACCTCATAGAGTTTGTCGCACATATTCTGCCTTTTTATTGCACCGAGTCCCAGGTCAAATGTGGCTGTACCGTTGCTTACATTAAAGCTGAATTGCTCTTTTGCCAATGTGCGCAGAGACTGCCATTCTATTTCGGAATATACCTCTACACATTTTCCGCCGTCCGAAAGTGCAATAATGTTTGTGAAGGTACTCTTTTTGTCACGCTGTGTAACCTTGAATGCGACACGGCATGGGCCGTTTTCGATTATTTGCATTTTAGATTTAACGGGGATTCTGTCTGCCGCATTTTTGTTTTCGTTATAATCCATTTCCCACGCAGGCCAAACGCGTGAGCCGTTGTACTTGAGCAGCCCGAGAGAAACAGGCTCTTTCAGAATTTGGAAATTGTTTTGTTCCTTGTCAATAATCGACTCAATATCGCCGTTTGGATTTAGGGTGACGATATACTTTTGATTTTCCATTCTGTTCTTTGAGATGGAAACAGCACTTTCTGCGTCGCACGGTATATCGCTTACTCTCGCATCATAAATTCTTGTACCGAGACTCTTTACATCTGCAATGAACAGAATTTCGGTATAAGTGTTGGTTCGGTTTATAACTTGACTCTTAATCTCGTTTCCGTCATCATCGAACACTCTCACATTTTTATTGCCTATACCGCTAAGTCGGGCAGTTACGGGCTGCTGCCTTTGAGACTCAATCGGGTTGTACACCATAATAGGTGTACCCTTGCAAAAATCTGTTTTCATATTCAGTGCCAGTGCCGATGCGGAAGCTTCCAGCTCGTTTGCAAATTGATTCATTGACACGGCATAGTCGTTCCATGAACGCCTGTAAACTCTTTGGCAGCTTGTACCCGGAATATCATCGTGGAATTGGTGAGCAATGAATCTTTTCCAGGCTATGTCGATAGCACTCTTGTTATATTCTTTGATGCCGAGATAAGATGCGGTTACACTTGCTCTTTCTGCAATGTCAGCCAGTTCCTGACATCTTCTGTTCCAGCGTTTTCCCACCGCTCTGGAAGTGTAACCGCCTACTGCGTGGTCTTTCATGACCAGCTCATTGTTCCAGACAGGGAGCTTCGCCTTTTGCTCCGGTGTGAAATTTTCGTCAATATCGTGATAAATTCGGTCGGCTGAAGATGCCAAAACCTCAATATTACTGCTGTTGTTTTTGCTTATTTCTTCTTCAACAAATTTTACGCTTTTTTCCTTGGGTGCGCCGCCACGGTCACCGATTCCGTGGAAAATATAAGTCATATCGAGATCGTATTTTTCATTCTCTTTCAGTTTGTTTTGGACAAAATCCCAGTCACGCAATTTTTTGAGCGTAAAGTAGTAGTCGTGAGGGTTTACACTCGCATATATCTCGTTGCCGTCTACGCCTCTCCATCGACCTATGTCAAACGGCACTCCGTAGGCACTGCCCCAAGCGAGCTTTTGGGTGGTGAATCCCATCAGATTGGCGTGACTTGCGATGCTCGGCAATGCCCAGCCGAAGCCAAAGCAGTCCGGCAAATATATATCAACGCTTCTTTTTCCGAATTTTTTGTCAAAATATGAGTTGCCGAAAAGAATGTTTCTAAACAAAGCCTCAGGTGACGGAATGTTTACGTCTCCGTTTTCAAATGATGAACCGCAAACATTCCATCTTCCTTCTTTTATATATTCTTTCATTTTGTCAAAAAGTTCCGGATAATACTCCTCCATCAGCTCGTATCTGTATGAGCCTTCAAATGAAAAAGTGTATGTAGGATATTTTTTGAACAACTTGAAGTTGTCAACAAGTGTGTTGTAGATATATTTGCTTACAGTAGTTTCAAAGTCCCAGCTCCAAACGGTGTCGAGATGTGCGGTTGCGACTGTATAGATTTTCTTTTTATTGCTCATTGTTTTTATTTTCCTCGATACTTTTTTTATACTTTTTGTGTAGGTACAATGTGAGTATTTGGAGCAGAATTACTGCTGCCGCCCCTGCAAAAATGCTTGCCCCGTTTATAACAGCGGCTGTGCTTAAAGCTATAAATGTGCAGATTTGTATGCCCGACAAAATTATATTTCGCTTATATCCGTTTTTGGTATAAGAAAACAGGGATATAACCGCACAAACCAGCGAAGTCAAAATAACTGCCGCAAAGGATATAAAGCAAAGCAGCATCGCTTTGTTTTGGAACACCGATGCGGAATCCGAAATGATACTTTTAATTATTGATATAAGATTTATGCCTGCACCGTTCACTTTATATACAGGTATCAGCAGTGCGACTATCGGCAGAAAAAACGATATGAGTCTGACGATTGCTATGGGCGAGCCGATGGAGGACTTCTTGAGTCCGTTCAAAAAATTATCGAATCGTTCCCATTCTTTTTCTGCCCTTATTTTGTCGCTTTCGAGCCTTTCGTCAAAGCCGTATTGCACGATATTCACGCCGCAGCTCGGACAGTTTGGCTTGAGATAAAACGGGCTTAACCTGGCACCGCATTTAGGACATTTGTTACTCATTTTCGTTGCCTCCTATCGCCTGAACTTTTGCTTTTTCTTCTCGTCTGTTTTTTAAGTCATCACGAATTTGCTTTAGCTTTTCGCCATTCAGATTGTAGAATGCGTACGGAATAAGAGTAATGAGACCTAACAGTTTAGGTATCAGAATAAACAGCGCCCATATCCACAAGTCAGTGTGTTCTCCTTTTACGGCTACCGAATTACCGACTGTGTCTTTAGTGAAAGTTAAACCTATCAGAGGCAGCAGTGCAGTACCGATAGAGGTGGACAGAGAACCGGTCAGCTTGCCTACAAAGGTGAGTACGGAAAAGCTGACTCCCTCATTTCTTTTTCCCGTTTTCCATTCCATATAGTCTACCGTGTCGCCTATCATCTCAGTAGGAATGACATTGTTGACAGTTTGGAAAAAGGCAAAGAAAAAGTTTTGGAGCATAAGCAGAACAGAGATGGCAACAACATTTGTTTTATAAAATCCGAGGCCGCAGAAGAATACTGCCGTGCCCAAAACAGCGTTGAAAATAATATTCATCATAACTATATGCTTGTTGTCCATTTTTTCTTTCAGCTTTGGTATCAGCAAATATGATATAAAGCCAAGCAGAGTACCCGGCAGTGTTATCCACAAAACAGCAGAGTTCAGGTCGAGTACCTCCGAATAGTAGTAGGTCTGAAAAACATTTGATATACCGCCGAGACTTCCGAGCACATTCGCAACAATAATCAGGAGCAGCGGCTTGTTTTTAATGAGAACTTTGAAGTTATCAAGCAGTGACGGCTCCTTTACACTTTGACTTACTCTTTCTCTTATTTTCAGTCCTGCAAGAGAGAACAGCCCCATACCGAACACACCTGCTATACAAGCGAGAATCAAAAAGTCCTGTGCAAGTGTGATATTCCAAACACCTTTGTTACTGAAATCCATCATAACCACAAGCATTGTTGTCGAAAGGCCGCCGATAAGGCCTGACAAAAATCTTGCAGTTGAAATAACCCTTGTTCTGTCACTCGTCGACGGCGAAATAGCCGCACTCATACTCCAAAACGGAACATCACCGAGAGTATAAAACAGTTCCCATATGAAATAGGAAACATACATATAAATAATTTTTACTGTCGTCGATTTTGCATCTGCCAATATTTCGGGACCGGCAAACAACATAATCGTAGTTATTGCAAGAGGCAGCGGCACAAACAAAAGATAAGGCCTCAGTTTGCCGTATCTCGTTCTCGTTTTGTCAATTATTCCGCCCATAAGCGGATCGTTTACTGTGTCCCAAATGCCCAGAAACAAAATCATTGTTGACACTGCAGCAGGAGGAATTTCAAAAACCTTTGTAAAAAACAGCGAAAGGTATCCGCCGGCTATCAGATTGTATCCGAACACCTGACCTGCATTTGCAAGACCGTATGACAGCGTTTCTTTTACGCCTACATACCTTGTTTCTTTATCCATAAAAATCAGCTCCATTCAATAATTTTTATCTGATTTTTTATTTCCATCCGCCGCAATAGTTTTTATTGTGCTCTATAAATTCATCTACAAGTTTTACCGCTATCGAGTAGCTGTTTACGAGAGGGTGGAGTGTAAGCGCCTGAATTGCGGCAGAGCGGCTCCGCTCCCTTATTGCTTTGGAGGAGAGTCTTTCATAGTTTTTGACTCTGCGTATCAGCTCGAGATTTTGCTCGTCTACCTTGCCTATACGGTGCGGTGTACAACCGTTTTTATCGACATCACAGGTGATTTCGACCACATCGTCGTTCCTTAAACCGTCAATAGAGCCGTCGTTTGGAATACACATAATCATAGTGCCCTTTGTTCCGCTTTGAGCAGTTTCGATAAACTTGAGTGCAACGCCGGCATATCCGCCGTCATCTTCTTCGTAAATGTCAAAGTGCCATGGCTGAGTACGCTTTTCACCTGTTTCACTTGCCATATAACTGCCCTCACGCATACCGTACCATTTGCTGAAAATCTTTAAGCAGTTTTCAAAATCGTTTTCTATATCCATTTGCGAAAGTTCCGTCGTCATGGATTTATTTATATCTCGTATTTGTTCGCCACGGGTTTGGTCGGCTTTGAGTATGTTTTCAACAGCTTTTTCACGATAGTAAAAATAATAGAGATATTCGTTCAAAACGCAGCCTCTGTCTCTTAGAAGCTCCTTTTCGAAATAACGCATATCACTCTTTTTGTATGCCTCGTCATTTCCGATCAGTTCCGGCATTATTTCTCTGCCCTTTAGCTTTATACTCTTGAAATATGACAGGTGATTAAGGCCGTAACATTCGCCCGTTATGTCATTGGGACTTTCGCCGTACATGAGTGCAAAGGTGCGAAGCATTCCCGATGGAGCATCGCATATTCCGTATGTAAAATCATATCCCATATCACGCAGGGTTTGGCTCACTACACCGGCAGGATTTGTAAAATTAAAAACTTTTACATTGGGTTTTGAAAATTTTTTGATAAGCTCGCAATATTCGGCAAGAGCCGGTACGCTCCTCATTGCAAAAGAAAGTCCGCTCGCTCCCGTTGTTTCTTGACCGAGGACACCGTGATTGAGTGCGATTCTTTCGTCCTTTGCTCTCATTTCATCTTCGCCTACACGGATTGTGGTTATAACATAGTCGGCATCCTTTACTGCCTCAATGCTGTCCGTCGTCAGCATAAATTTCATTTTAGGACAAAGGAGATTTGCAACATGACTCGCCATACCGCCGTAAATTCTTAATTTTTCTTTGTTGTTATCCATAAAGCAAAGCTCGTCTATCCGCAGCTTTTCTGCTTTTTGTGCTATGCTTTTTGCGAGGAACATTGAGCGGACTCCGCCCCCTCCGATGACTGTTATTTTCATATACATATACCTCCGGCTGCTGTTCTATATACATAATTATAGTATTGTTGTGCCGCCAATAAAAGAATATAATACGACAATAAATTAAATATTGTGTCGTATTATATAAAGTTTTTATTGAAATAAATTTCGGTTTGTATTATATTGTTTGTATAGACAGAGAGGACTTTAATATGATTTTATCATTTAATTATAACGGCTGCCGAATTCAGCTTTTCAAAATATTTTCCGATACGCTCGATTCCGTGGTTCAGATGCATTCTCACGCAAAAAACGGGTACGAGATTCATTATATTGCCAGAGGCAAAGGTGTACTCGAAACAGAAAAAGACCGGTATGACATAAAGAAAGATTCTCTCTATGTTACCGGTTCCAATGTGCTCCACAAACAACTTTCCAGTAAGGATGCCCCGGTGTTTGAAATCAGTGTTTATCTGAAAATTCTCGGCAATACCGATGATGCGGCAATACGATTTTTTGCCTCCAAGTTTTTTTGGATAGGAAAATGCAGTCCTCAGCTGCGTAGGATATTTAATCAGCTCGTCTCCGAAAATTCAAAAACAGGTCTGTGGAGAGAAAGCATTCTGTCCTCCCTTACCCTACAGATGATTACGGAGATGACACGCCTCTACTATCCCGACAATGCCAGCTCTCTGCTCCCTCCTGAAGATTGCGACCTGAATGAAAACCGCTCATGGATACTCGATACTCTTTTGCTGGAGGATTGCAGTGATGTAACCCTTAATGACTTTGCCAGAGGTATGGGTGTGTCACCCCGTCAGGCAGAAAGAATTATCAAAGATTATTACGGTTCATCTTTCAGAAAGCTGCGCTATGAATCAAAGATGGCTATGGCAGCATCGCTCCTTGAGAGCGAAAACATCACTATAAATGAATGTGCCGCAAAATGCGGCTATACGAGCCTAAGTTCCTTTGCCGCTGCGTTTAGACGAAAATTCAATATCAGCCCAAACGAGTATAAAAAATCTATAATTGCCAAACGAGACAGTTCAAAATTATAGCTCTCCACCGATTTTTCTTATTCACAGCTTGTCAGCAATGAGCATCAAATTGTTCACGTCTCTCTAGACGAGCCTGCCGTTTTTGATCGGAGGCAGAAAGATTACCATAAGATTGTTTGTCTTTTCGAGAATACGGTAGTTGTTGGCTATTTCGTCTGCGTCCTACAAAGTTTTGATGTCGTATTCGTCCGAATAGAACCAAACTCCCTCCTTGCGTGAACATATTGTTTGTTCAAACGGCATGATTGTTTTGAGACTAATTAACTGTAATTTGATAGGAAAAACTAAAACATTTATATTAGTTGACCTAATATGAATTGCAGGTAAAAAGCGGTCTGTTCATTACGGATTGCTTTAGTTTTTTATTGATGTCTATTGTTGGTTTTAATCACAGGATAGCATATGGATTAAAAGGTTGAAATAAAATCACTTGAAATTGCGATTTTTTCCTGCTATAATAAAAATATAACGTGTGGCATTTCTGCGTAAATCCAGTTGCAGAAGTCACACGCTTTTTTTATGAAATCGTGTGAGAAACGATAAATAAAGCACAATTACATAAAAAATCGAGTAGCAGAAATGCGTAAGTCCGGATTTTAGGGCTTGCGTGTTTTTATTTTTTGAAAGAAAGGTGATTTAATATGGAAACAGGAAATCAATTTTTAGGGACGGAGCGTATCGGCAAGCTTATGCGTCAGTACGCAATCCCTTGCATCATATCATTGTTGGTTGGTGCGCTTTACAATATTGTTGACCAAATTTTTATTGCAAATGCAAGTTACCTCGGCTCTTACGGAAACGCTGCCAACACAGTCGTTTTTCCGTTGACGGTTGTGGCTCTCGCTATCGCCGTAATGGTGGGTGACGGTTGTTGTGCTTTTGTAAGTATGGCGCTTGGCAGAAAAGAATCAGACAAAGCAAAGCGTAGCGTGGGCAATGCTGTTGTGCTGACCGTTGCAGGCAGTGTTATTTTGACGGCACTGTATTTGATTTTTGCAAATCAAATCATTGCTATGTTTGGCGGAACGGTCAATGAGGAAACATTTCGCCATTCGCAGGAATATTTTTTCTACATCACTTTGGGTATTCCGTTTTATATGTTCGGTCAGGCTATGAATCCTGTAATTCGTGCAGACGGAAATCCAAAATTTGCTATGGCTTCAACTTTGGCAGGTGCGGTCATCAATATCATTCTTGACCCTATTTTTATTTTCTGCTTCAAATGGGGAATGATGGGTGCGGCTGTTGCCACGGTAATCGGTCAGGTAGTGACTGCAATTCTTGCCGTTTGGTATATTGTGCATATGAAAACAGTCAAGCCTTCACGCAAAGATTTTGCTTTGCAACGGAACATTTGCGGAAGAATGTTGTTGCTCGGAATTACAAGTTTTTTGTCTCAAATCAGTCTTGTTGCGGCAATGGCTGCAATCAACAATATGCTTCGCAAATACGGTGCGCAAGACCCTGTTTTCAAGCAGGAACAGTATGCGCAAATCCCAATGGCGGTAGTTGGAATTGTTATGAAATTCTTCCAGATTGTCATTTCAATAGTAGTCGGTATGGCGGCAGGCTGTATACCTATTATAGGATACAATATGGGCGCAGAGAAAAAATTGCGTGTAAAGGAACTGTTTACCAAGTTGCTTGTTGCCGAAGCGTTGGTGGGTGCTGTTGCACTTGTATTGGCAGAGGGCTTCCCTCATCAGCTTATCGCCATTTTTGGTGCAAAAAATGAGAGTGTTTATTATACCGAATTCGCAATCAAGGCATTCAGAATTTATCTTTGTATGATGATTTTGGCTTGCGTCAACAAAGCTTGCTTCATCTTCCTGCAGGCAGTCGGCAAGGCATTGTCTTCAACTATGTTGTCAATGTTCAGAGAGGTTGTGTTCGGTGTGGGTTTTGCATTGCTCTTGCCTGTGTTCTTCGGCTTGGACGGAGTGCTTTATTCAATGCCTGTGTCCGATATTTTAACCTTTATCATCTCGGCAATTATCATCGTGAAAACATATAAAGAATTGAATACGAAAGGAGCGCAGAGCATATGAAAAACAGAGTTATAACCATCAGCCGTGAGTTTGGCAGCGGCGGTCTGTGTAGTGGTTTCTGCTTCTTTATCGCCCGTCAAAGTGACGATTTTTCAAAAAAGGCTTGTCATGTCACATAGACGGTAGAAAAATTTGAAATTCTGTGTTATACTTTCCTCGTTCAAACAATGATAAATCCCGTATTTGATGAGGTAAGATTGAGTGATGAAATGTACTGTGTTTTATGATAGTTGGCAAATGGAATGTTGTGGAACGCCATTTTCCGTAGGGGATATAGTAAAATGGCTTGTTCTCAAAGCAGAACAACTGAACACTCCTGTTAATGTAGGGGCGATTAACTATTGTTACGAAGCCCATAGTTCTGATTGGCAAAACATATTTGTATTAGAGGGAAAGGTTGAAACAATCAAAATTTTGTATCATTCGTATGCCCCATCAGAAAACAATCCCCGCCTATTGATTCCTATTGGTGGAAAAACCATTGATGCAGAAAATGCAAAAGGGTTTGATAAAAAAGTTGATGATATGGAAGCAAGCGGATACATTGTTGTCCTAAACGAATATGCGATTAGGTCTGCCAAAAAAGAAGAAGTTACTTTCAAATAAGTTTCCGTTCTTACTCCCATTCCAGCGGTCATGCTCAAAATTATCATCTGACTTTGGACAGCGGAGTCCTCGGAATTGATAAGTGCGTGGACATTATTACCGAATTATTTTGACCTAAAAATGAAAAAATCGATTTAAGCGATGTCTCTCAAAAGTTTCAGTTATAAATGCCTTAAATCGCACTAAAATGACTTCGGAATTTTGAAATTAGCTGTCTCTTAAAATCTCTCAAAGACTCTCACGATATTTTAAAGCAAAGAAAAAATGCCCGAATGCTGCTGTAAAAAGCGGTATTCGGGCATAAAAAAGCCTCGGAACAAATTGTTCCGAGGTATTGGCTGGGGAATAGGGATTCGAACCCCAACAAACAGAGTCAGAGTCTGTCGTGCTACCGTTACACAATTCCCCAATATCAAACTCCGAACAGGTTTTCTCTCACCTGCGAGTCAATATTATACACACTCTCAGTCCCTCTGTCAACCTTTTTTCAAAAATTTTTCGCATGGGATGAAAGTTTTTTATTTTAGCTTTGATGAAGCGGCGGAAAAGCGGTAGGCACAACGGGATTTTATTTTATGCAGATATTGATTTTTCATACACACTGTGCTATTATATCAAAGCAACGCAGGTGTAGTTCAATGGCAGAATGTCAGCTTCCCAAGCTGAACACGGGGGTTCGATTCCCCTCACCTGCTCCACACTCCCGGATGCTTGTGCGTTCGGGAGTTTTATTATATTCCGACAAAAAGACCCGTCTGGGGTAACCGGACGGGTCGATTTTTGTTTTATTACACAAGAAGCATACGGTCGTTATCGAGCTCTTTGCCCGCGTTCTCTTTGAACTTGCCGAGCAGATCCTGAACAGTGAGCTTTGACCTCTCCTCCCCTTCGGCGTCAAAAATTATGTTTCCGCCGTGCATCATTATCGTGCGGTTCCCGAGTTCGAGAGCCGACTGCATATTGTGCGTTATCATAAGGCAGGTGAGGTTATTTTCGCTGACGATGCTCTTTGTGAGCGTGAGAACTTTTTCAGCCGTTGCGGGGTCGAGCGCCGCTGTGTGCTCATCGAGAAGCAGGAGCTTCGGCGGATTGAAAGTTGCCATCATGAGCGTCAGAGCCTGTCTCTGACCGCCGGAGAGCAGACCGACCGGCTGACTCATTCTGTCCTCAAGTCCCATCTCAAGCAGGGCGAGCTTATCTCTGAAAAGCTTCTTGTCGCTCTTTGAAACGCGGCTCAGCCAGCCGCCGTGACCTGCGGCAAGGGCTAAATTTTCTTCTATCGTCATGCCGGGCGCGGTGCCGCGCATCGGATCCTGAAAAAGTCTGCCGATGCTCTTGGCGCGCTTATGCTCGGGCATGAGAGTGATATCTTTTCCGTCGAGCGAGATGCTGCCGGAATCGGTTATAAAGCTGCCGGCGATGGCATTGAAAAGTGTTGACTTGCCCGCGCCGTTCGCGCCGATGACCGTTATAAAATCACCCTCGGCGACGCTCAGGGAAAGATCGTCTATCGCCTTTTTGGCGTTCGCCGTGCCGGGATTGAAAGTTTTCGAGATGTGTGATATTTCAAGCATCTGCTTTCCTCCTCCCCGAACGGGTCTGAATTCTGCGCTTTAAAAGCGGGAGCTGTTTTTTGAAATAGGGTGTTGCTATCGCCGAGATAACTATAACTGACGAGACAAATTTGAGCATGAATGCCGGCATATCGAAGCGCAGGGCGATTGTATAAATGAGTCTGAATATGAACGCGCCGAGCACCATGCCGAATATTCTCAGCGGCATCTTCTTTCTGCCGAGGAACACGCCGCCGATAAGCAGGGACGCGAGGGCAATGGTCACCATTCCGGTTCCGATATCGATGTTGACCGATCTCTGCGACTGGGCGAGTAGGCAGCCCGACAGCGCGGTGAACGAGTTCGCGACGCAGAGTCCGATTATTGTAGTAAACGCCGGATTGACGGACGAGGAGCGAACCATATCGGGGTTGTCGCCAGTCGCTCTTATCGCGAGTCCGAGGCGGGTTTTCATGAAAAGTCCGAGTATAACAGCAACCGCCGCGACGGCGATTATCGCCACGAAGAGCTTTGACTGTCTCGCCACGGGAGTTCCCTTGACGAGCGCCGCCATTTTGGTGAACACAGTGTCCGTCTTATTCATATTGAGTATCGACGAGCCGCTCATGACAGCGATATTTATTGAATAGAGTCCCGTATTTACGATTATTCCGGCGAGCAGGCTGTTGATGCCCATTTTCGTCTGGAGTATCGCCGTTATGAAGCCCGAGGCTATTCCCGCCGCCATCGCTGCGGCTATCGACAGATACGGATGACCCGCTATCGCGACCACCGCGCCGACCGTTGCGCCGAGCGTAAAGCAGCCGTCGGTCGAAAGATCGCAGACATTGAGCATCGAATAGCTCAGGAACAGTGCAAGCACCGTGAGCGAGGTTATAAGTCCCAGCTCGAGCGCCGACTGGCCGAGTGAAAATATCGAATCCAAAGACATTGTGTTTCCTCTTTCCTGCTTTATTGAGCCGCCCGGGAAGCGATGCTCCCCGGGGACTGATTGAATCTTATTTTACATCGTCGAAGCTCTCGGCGGTGGTGATGCTCTTAACTTCGGTGCACTTGGGAGCGAAGAGCTTCGAGACTTCGTCGAAGTTATAGCCGAGCTTTGCGCAGATTTCGGTGTTTATTGTTGCGGTGCCGTTATCGAACATGAGAACGGGGGTGGTTGCGGGATCTTTGCCGTTTATCATGATATCGATTATCATATTTGCGGTCTCAACGCCGAGCTTTGCGTAGTCAACGCCGTAGCCGAGGAAAGCTCCGTTGAGGGCGAAGGAATCGGCGCCCGCATACTGCGGAATCTTTGCGTCTGCGAAAATCTCATATATGGAGAGCTCGGACTTCATTATGGTGTTGTCGGTAGGGGTAAATACCGCGTCAACGCCGTCGGCTATCAGGGATTGTACAGCCAGCAC
>OHUJ01000307.1_pt1 | contig 25746 bp, 19 predicted proteins | sample 1579241 | NCBI WGS metagenome assembly OHUJ01 (sample SAMEA3882547, study PRJEB24775) | human gut metagenome | biome: human-associated habitat; feature: intestine environment; material: feces | place: Netherlands | collected 2009/2010
ACCGCATGGCCCATCTGTTCGATTTTCAAAATCGTCTCCAGCGTTTTGGGCGTGATATCCTTCTGCGTATTGGTCAGCGTGCCGTCGATATCCAGCACGAGCAGCTTTCTGTTCTTCATGCTTCCTCCTGTGTTCGCTTGGCGCGGTCGCATGCGTCCACATGCATCTGCGCGGTTTTGGCGCTGGCGGCAATCTGGTCGATGACGGCGAAAACCGTCTTTTCCATCTCGCTTCCCTTGCTGTAATCGGCCTTGACGACGAAATCCACGCGCCCTTCGAGCAGCATCTCGTTGCTGACCCCCTCGTTCTCCTGCCAGACCGCGATGGAATGGCCGCCGTTGAGCTTGGTCAGCTTCATGCTCGGCACGTCGGTCAGCCCGTCGCCGACATAGATCATGTTGGAGAACGGCACGCGCCGCTTTTCCTCCGGCATAAACTCGTTGAGCGCGCGGTGCTCCGTCACATCCAGCACGCCCTTGTTGATGCGGTAGACGAACTGGGTCTTGTTGGTGAAGTTGACGTCCAGCTTGGGCCAGCAGGCGGCACCCGCCTCGTCATAGTAGAACTCGCAGGCGTAGATCTGCTTGAACTCGTGGGCAATACCGCTGCCCTCAATGATCTCCTTCAGCCCGGAGGACAGCACATAGTGCTCGATGGTCACGCCCTGCTGCTCACCGAAGGCGTTGATCCGCTGAAACCACTCCCGCACGCCGGGAAACAACTCCATGCTGCGGCCGCACGCCACCAGAAAGTCCCGCTTCAGGTCCTTTCCCTGGGCGCGGCACTCGACGATCATGGTGTACATATACGCCAGCAGCCCGTCCATCCGGTTCTCCCGGCCGAAGGTGTTGGCCTTGTGCCAGAACTCCGCCGGGGTGTACCCCAGTGCCGGGATAAAGGCGTAGTCCTCCATATCCGTGGTACACAGCGTCTTGTCAAAGTCATACAGCAGCGCGATGATGGGCTTTGTCATACCGTCTTCCTCCGTGGAAAAAAGGCGGCGCAAGGCCGCCTTTTGTTGTTGTGCTTACTTGTCTCCGCTGTAATTCCGACCGAACTTCAGCTCGTCCAGACTCAGCCGGAAATCGCTGGGGATGGCGCTGCCGTCCACCGGCGGCAGCTTGATGGTGGGCTCGTCGGTGACGGCGCTCCCGGCGCCCTTCTCCTCCGGCGCGTCGATGTACTTGCTGAGGATATCCTGCTCGATGGCGGACACCACATCGGCCTGGGGCTCAGCGGCAGGGGACTCCGGCTGCTCCGGCACGAAGTCCAGCTCCGGCAGGGACTGCAAAAAGGCGCTCTGGGCCTGGCACAGCTCCTCGCTGCGGCGAATGAACGCCGCGGTCTTCTCCTGTGCGGCCTGCAGCTTCTTCTCCGCCGCCCTGCGCTCATCGTCCAGCCGATGGATCTCCGCCTGGGCCTCCACCTGCGCGTCGGCCAGGATCTTCTCCTTCTCGCTCTGGGCCTCCTGCACCAGCTTGGCGGCCATCTTCTGGGCCGTCAGCAGTGCCTGGCGCATGGCCTCCTCGGTGGAACGGTACTCCTCCACCTTCTCGGCCAGCACCTTCAGCTTGGCCTTCAGCGTGACATTCTCCTTGAACAGGGCGGTGTAGTCCTCCGTCAGTGCGTCCAGGAACTCATCCACAGACGCCATATTGTATCCGCCGCCGCCGAATGACGCCTTCGGGAATACTTTTTCGGAAACTTCCTGGGGTGTAAACATTGCCGATCCCTCCGTTATATGATTTCTTTAGAAGTACAATCCGTTGTTCTCCAGCTCATCGATCAGGTCGCCCATGATATCCACGGAGTAGGGGGTGATGATGTATGTGTTGGCCGCCACCTTCTTGATCTTGCCCTCGCCGGCATAGGCCACACCGGACAGGAAATCGATCAGCCGCCGGGCCACGTCCTTGTTGGTGGACTCCAGGTTCAGCACCACCGTGCGCTTCTCCTTCAGATGGTCCGCGATCTCCGAGGCGTTCTCGAAGCGTTCCGGCTTCACCAGCACCACCTTCAGCTGGGTGGTGGCGTGGATGTTCACCACCTTGTTGTGGCGGTCCTCGCTGCGGCGATCCTCACGGCGGTCGTCCTTGCGGTCGTCAAACAGGGAACGGGAGGACTCCTTTACCGGCTCCTCAAAATCGTCCTCATAATCATAATCCTCATCATCGTAGGGATGAATGATCTTCTTCAGCTCGTCCATCAGGCCCATGTGCAATACCTCCCGCGTATTATTTGGAATAGTCTCTTGCGCCGAAAATGGCGGTGCCCACGCGGACCATGTTGGCCCCCGCGCGAATGGCATCGGCAAAATCGCCGCTCATACCCATAGAAAGATATTCTAATCCATTATCGTACATTTTTCTGTTTATGTCAACATATAGTGCCTGTACTTTTTGGAAATATACCACATTTTCTTCCCGTGTGGCGTCCGCCGGGGGTATGGTCATCAGTCCCCGCACCCGCACATGGCCCATTTCCTTCGCCTGTGCCGCTGCGTTTTCCACCTCCTGCGGCGCAAAGCCGCTTTTGGCCGCCTCGCCGCCGATGTTCACCTCCAGCAGGATATCCTGCACGATGCCCAGCTTTTCCGCCTGCTTGTCCACCTCGGCCAGCAGCTCCGGCGAGCCGATGGACTGGATCAGGGCCACCTTGCCCACCACCTGCTTCACCTTGTTGCGCTGCAAGTGGCCGATGAAATGCAGCGGCGCGCCGCGATAGGCGTCCTCCGCCAGCTTGGCGGTCATCTCCTGCACCCGGTTCTCGCCCAGGGCATCGATGCCGGCGGCGATGGCCTCCTGGCAGGCGGCGGCATCGTTCATCTTGCTGGCGCCCACCAGCGTGATATCCGCCCCGGTGCGGCCCGTCTCCCGTGCCGCCGCGTCGATCTCGGCGCGGATCGCTTCCAAATTTTCCCGAATAGACATCGCTTGTGCCTCCTTGTCTCTTTCGTATCTAAGCCGCGTGCACCCGCTGGAGGCGGGTGCCGCCGTGTTTATCGGATGACCTTGCCGTCATACAGCTCGCCGGACGTGGCGATGACCTGATCGCCGGAGCGCAGGGTCTGTGTGTCCCGCACGCCCTCGGCGGGCTTCACCAGCGCGTAGCCCTCCCCCTGATATACCAGCTCGATCGGCCGGAAGGAGGCGTTCTCGCCGTCCACACAGTACACGCCGGTGGTGCCGTCCGCGCTGACCCGCAGCGCGTCGGCCGGTACCCGCAGTCCCTGATAGGTGTGCAGCACCGCGTCCGCCGCCTGATGGCGCAGCAGCGTGGTCTGTGCCAGATACCGTGTGCTGGACAGCACCACCGCCGCCTGGCCGTTCTCCTCCCGGGACACGGACACCACGCTCATGCGGATGCTCTGGTCAAAGCCCTTGGCCAGGCGTACATCCACCCGGCCCATATCCTTCAGCGCCGCCGCCTGCTCTGCCGGCAGCACCACCGCATAGTACCAGGTGTCGCCGTAGATCAGCTTACCCACGTTGCTCTGCTCCGCCGCCGCCTTCACGCCGTTCAGCTTGCCCGGCGTCACGTCCTCCAGAAACGCCTCCGTCAGCACGCTCTCGTACCCGTCACACACGGCGGAATAGGTGCCAGAGGCCTTGGCGGTCACGGTCTTCGCGCCGGACAGCGCGGCTTTCTGCTGCTGTATCTCACTCTCCACCGATTTGATCTGCGCCTGTATCTCCTCCTGTGACGTATAGCTCCCGTGGTCCCGCTTCAGCACGGCGGCCTTCATCGCCGCCAGGTCGCTCTCCGCCGCGGCATAGTCCCCGGCGCTCAGCGTCTGACGCAGGGCCAGGATGTCGCCGGTGATGGAGGTATCCAGCTTCAGCGCCGCATCCGGGTCCAGATAGGACGTCAGGGCGAACTGCAGCTGCTGCAGCTGCAATTCCAGCGTCTCGATCCGGCTGACGGTCTGCAGCGCGCTGTCGTCGCTGTACACCGTGGCCACCGTCTCGCCGGCGGCCACCCGCTGGCCCTCCTGCACGGCCCGGGACACGGTGCCGGTCTGGCCGGGCAGCGGCTCCTCCGTCCGCACCAGCCAGCCCTCCATGGAGATAACGTCCTCCGCCTGTGCCTCATAGACCAGCGTGATGGTCATCGGGTCGGCGAAGTAGTTGTATACCTGCGCGGCGAAGTACACCAGCACCGCCGCCAGCACCGCGATAGGCAGCACCTTCAGCAGCGGCGACGAGCGCTTGTTGCTCCCCGCCGGGATGTTCGTGTTGTTGTCTGGGGTGTTGTTCATGGGCTTTCCTCTTTGTCTATGTTCTCTTACTCCGCGTCCTCCCACAGCGTGACATTCCGCGCCGGCGCGATGGTGGAGATGGCGTGCTTGTAGATCACCTGCTGCCGCCCCTCGCTGTCCAGCACCACCACGAAGCAGTCGAACCCCGTGATGACGCCCCGCAGCTGAAAGCCGTTCACCAGGAACAGCGTCACCGGCACATTCTCCTTCCGGGCCTTGGTAAGAAAGATATCCTGTAAGTTGTTTGTCTTCTGCATGATCGTCCACTCCTTGTATGTCTGTACGGACGATATGCACAATATCTGCCTCCGCCCGCCGCTATCAGCATACCCCGGCGGACAGGAGGAATTCTGTCGCATTTTGTAACCCCGCCGAAAAATCCGGCGTTTTTTCCCATAATATCCAGTGGATGGCCTCGTTACGCCGCAGCCAGGTCAGCTGCCGCTTGGCGTACTGCCGTGACCGCAGCTTTACCTCCGCGATGGCCTCGGCCACGGTGGCGCGGCCCTCGGCCACCGCCAGAAACTGCTTGTACCCGATGGCCTGCAGGGCTGTGGCGTCCCGGGGCAGGCCGCTTTGCAGCAGTGTCTCCACCTCCTGCAAAAGCCCCTGTGCCACCATCGCATCCACCCGCCGGTCGATGCGCTCCTTCATGTCCTCCCGGTCCCGGAAGGCCAGGCCGATGTATGCCGCGTCGTACCGGGGCGGCGCCTCCCGGCTCCGCCGGTCGTGCGCCCCGATAGTCTCCCCCGTCTCGTAATAGACCTCCAACGCCCGGACGATGCGCTTTTCGTCCCGCAGGTGCAGCCGCGCCGCGCTCTCCGGGTCCACGGCCCGCAGCGCCTCCAGCAGCGCCCCCGCGCCGTCCTTAGCCAGCCTTTCCTGCAATTCCCGGCGTATCTCCCCGCCCTGGCTGCCTGCGGCAAAGTCCTGCCCCCGTACCAGCGCGTCCAGATACAGCCCCGTGCCCCCCACCAGCACCGGCCGCTTTCCCCGCCGCAGGATGTCCTGCACACACGCGTCCGCCTCCCGGACGTACCGGGCCACGGACCAGCTCTCCGCCGGGTCCGCCACGGCCACCATGTGGTGGGGCACGCCCTCCATCTCCTCCGCCGTGGGGGCGGCGGTGCCGACGGTCATGCCCCGGTATATCTGCATGGAGTCCACGGACACCACCTCACCACCGAAGCGCTGCGCCAGCGCCACACCCATTTTCGTCTTGCCGCAGGCCGTGGGGCCCACCACGCAGACGACCTTGTTGTCCATGTCCTCACCTCGATCCGTTTTGGAAAGCGCCGCAGCGCCGTTATGGCCTGTAAAGTCGTGGATTTTTCGTTCTGCCGATGACGGGACGGTGCCGCTGTACTTTGTGTACAGCAAGCCGACCCGGCGATGGCAGAACGGAAGAGACGCGGCTTTACGCCCGTTTGAACATTTTTTCTATCTCATATTCCCTCAGCTTCACCGCCACGGGCCGCCCGTGGGGGCAGTAGCGCACCGCGCCGGACTGTACCTGCGCCGCCAGCGCCCGCAGCTCCGCCGGATCGCTGGTCATGCCGGCCTTGATGGCGCTCTTGCAGGCCACGGTGTGCAGCACCTCGTCCCGCAGGGCCGCCCGGTCCGCGCTGTGCAGGCGCAGCTTCTGCGCCAGCTCCTCCAGCGTGGCGGCGGCGTCCTCGGCCCGCACATCGTCGGGCACCTCCCGCACCAGCACCGTGCCGTCGCCGAAATCCTCGCACAGGAATCCGCAGTCCGCCAGCAGCTCCAGATTTTCCAGCACGGCGGTGTATTCCTCCGCCGCCAGCGTCACCGCCGCCGGCGTCAGCAGCAGCTGCCGCATGGGCGGCTCCGTGCGCGCCTTCAGCGCGTCGAACCGCATCCTCTCGTGGGCGGCGTGCTTGTCAATGAGCCACACGTTCCGTTCCGCGTCCTCGCAGATGATATACGTCTTCAGCACCTCGCCCGCCACGCGCCAGGGCTGCTCCGCCGCGGCGGGGCCCTCCGGCATGGCGATCTCCTGCTGCTCCGGCTCCGCGGCCGGGGCAGGGGAGGGCGTCGTCTCCGGTCGTTCCGCCGTTTCCTCCGCCGGTGTGCGGACCTCCGGCGGTGTGATGTGATACACCACGCCCGGCGCGGCCGGTGCCGTAAACGGCTTGTCCGGCTCCGGCGCCACATCCCGAACGGCCATCGCCGGTGCGGCCGGCACAGGGACAGGCGTGGGCCGTACCGGCGCCGCCGTCACCACCGGCCTTGCCGCGGCCGAGCCGATGGCCTTCCCCGCGGGCAGCGTCACCGCCTGCGAAGGCTTTGGCGCGTTCGGCCGTTTCAGGAATTCCTGTGCCGTCATGGTCTGATAGAAGGGCTTTTCCGCCGCTTTTGGCCGCCCCTCGCCGTCCAGCGCGTCTTTCACGGTGTAGTGCACCGCGTCGAACACCGCTTTCTCGGCGGCGAATTTCACCACCGTCTTGGCCGGGTGGACGTTCACGTCCACCTCGTTCACCGGCAGCGTGATGTGCAGCACACAGCCGGGGAACTTCCCCTTCAGCAGCCGGTTGCGATAGGCCTCCTCCACGGCGGCGGTCAGCAGCTGGCTCTTCACCAGCCGCCCGTTGACAAAGAACAGCTGCCGCGCCCGGGTACCGTGTCCCGCGGCGGGACTGCTCACAAAGCCGCTGGCCCGCACATCGCCGCTGCCGCCGTCCACCTCCAGCAGGCTTTTGGCAAAATCCCGGCCCAGGGCAGCGTAGATCGCTGACAGCAACTGCCCGTCGCCGGGGGTGTGCAGCACCTCCTGCCCATCCCGCAGCAGCTTGAAGGACACCTCCGGATGGCTGAGCGCCAGCTGTGTCACCACAGCGGCAGCCGCCGCGCCCTCGGCACTGTCCTTTTTCATGAATTTCATCCGCGCCGGGGTGTTGTAGAACAGGTCCCGCACGCACACGGTGGTGCCCTCCGGGCACCCGGCGGCCGTGACCTCACCGGGCACGCCACCCTCCAGATGCAGGGACGCGCCGCTGTCGGCGCCCCGCGCACGGGAGAAAATATCCAGCCGTGACACGGCGGCGATGGCCGCCAGCGCCTCGCCCCGGAAGCCCAGCGTCCCGATAGCCGCCAGGTCCTCCGCCCGGCGCAGCTTGCTGGTGGCGTGGCGCAGAAACGCGGTAGGCAGCTGCTCCGGCGCGATGCCGCAGCCGTTGTCCGTCACCCGCAGGTACGTCATGCCGCCGTGCTCCAGCTCCACGGATACGGCGGACGCCCCGGCGTCCAAAGCGTTCTCCAGCAGCTCCTTGCACACGCTGGCGGGGCGCTCCACCACCTCGCCGGCAGCGATGAGATCGGCGATATGGGCAGGCAGTTGTTGTATCTGCGGCATGGTATTCACTCCTTTTCTATTGCAGCTTGCTCTTCAGTTCATACAGCAGGTTCAGCGCCTCCAGGGGGCTCAGCGCGTCTACCTGCGTCCGGCGGATGATATCCGCCACGGCGCCCTCGGCCATGCCCTCCAGGGATACCTGGTCCTCCCGCGCCGCCGGGGTGTGGGGCTGCCGGGGCTGGCTCTCCAGCTCCCGCAAGATCTCCCGCGCCCGCTTGAGCACCGTGTCCGGCAGGCCTGCCAGCTTGGCTACCTCGATGCCGTAGCTCCGGTCCGCACCGCCGGGGACGATCTTCCGCAGAAAGACGATATCCTCGCCCCGGGCGTGGACGGCCACGTTGTAGTTCCGCACGTTGGGCAGCTCCTGCTCCAGCGTGGTCAGCTCATGATAATGGGTAGCGAACAGCGTCTTGGCCTTCAGCTTCCCGGCGCAGTGCTCCAGCACCGCCCGGGCAATGGACATTCCGTCGAATGTAGACGTACCCCGGCCGATCTCATCCAGAATGAGCAGGCTGTTCTTCGTGGCGCAGCGAAGCAGCTCCGACACCTCGGTCATCTCCACCATGAAGGTGGACTGTCCCGCCGCCAGGTCGTCGCTGGCGCCGATGCGGGTGAAAATGCGGTCCACCACGCCGATGTGCGCCCGCTGGGCGGGGACAAAGCACCCCACCTGGGCCATCAGCACGATCAGCGCCACCTGGCGCATATAGGTGGACTTACCGGCCATGTTGGGACCGGTGATGATGGCCACCCGGTCCTCCTTTGCGCCCATGTGGGTGTCGTTGGGCACGAAGAACGCGTCGCCCCGCACCTTTTCCACCACCGGATGGCGTCCCGCCGTGATCTCGATGACCCCGGACTCGTCCACCTCCGGCCGACAGTAGTGGTTCTGGGCCGCCACCTCGGCAAAGGCGCACAGCGTGTCCAGCTGCGCGATCAGCGATGCCGCCAGCTGCACCCGCGTCACCTGTCCCGCCGCCTCTGTCCGCAGCGCGGCGAACAGGTCGTATTCCAGCGCCGCGTCCCGGTCATGGGCGGTAAGCACCTCATGCTCCAGGTCCTTCAGCTCCTGAGTGATATAGCGCTCGCCGTTCACCAGCGTCTGCTTGCGTATGTAGTCCGCCGGCACCTGGTCCTTAAAGGAGTTGCTCACCTCGATATAGTACCCGAACACCTTGTTGTACCCCACCTTCAGGGTACGGATGCCGGTCTTTTCCTTCTCACGGGCCTCAAGCTGCGCGATAAACCCCTTGCCGCCGGAGAGTATCCCCCGCAGCCGGTCCACCTCATCGTCATAGCCCTCGCGGATCATGCCGCCCTCCCGGACGGAGAACGGCGGCTCGTCTACCAGCACGGCGGCAATGCGCCCGCTGATGTCCTCCAGCGTCTCCAGCTGCTCGTCCAGCTTTCCCAGCACCCCTGTCCGGAACGGCGTCAGGCACCGCTTGACCTCCGGCAGGTGCTCCAGCGCCGCCCGCAGATTCACCAGGTCCCTGGCCCCGGCGGTGCCGTAGACGATCCGGCTCATCAGCCGTTCCATGTCGCCCATGCCGGTCAGGGCCAGCCGCAGCTCCTGGCGGCCCACGGTGTTGTCCGTCAGCGCCGCCACGGCATTCAGCCGCCGGTCGATGGCCGCCACGTTCAGCAGCGGCTGCTGCAGCCACATCCGCAGGTTCCGCGCGCCCATGGGCGTCTTGGTCTTATCCAGCACCCACAGCAGGCTGCCCTTCTTCTCCTTGCCCCGCAGCGTCTCCGTCAGCTCCAGATTGCGCCGCGCCGTCAGGTCCAGCTCCATGAACTGCCCCGTCCGGTACCACTCCAGCTTATCCAGCTGCTTCACGTCGGTCTTCTGCGTCTCGTAGAGATACGTCAGCAGCCCGCCCAGCGCCAGCAGCGGTGCGCTCTCATTCCGGGGCAGGTCCCGCAGCGCCGCCTCGCCGAATTGCAGCCGCACCTTCTTCTCCGCGTCCGACACGTCGAACCGTCCCTCCGCCAGCCTCTCCCGCCGGCAGGAAAAGCGCTCCTCCAGCGCGGCGGTCAGCGCCGGGTCGTCATAGGCCGCGGCGTTCATCACCGCCTCCGCCGGGGCGAAGCGCCCCAGCTCGTTGATCAGCCCCGTCAACCGCTGCGCCCCGGTGAACGCCGTCACCTGGGCCTGCCCGGTGGAGATGTCCGCCGCGCACAGTCCCGCCGCCGTGTCTGTCAGATACACGCCGCACAGATAGTTGCTGCGTCCCGCGTCCAGGCATGCCTCGTCCAGCACCGTGCCGGGGGTGACGGTACGGATGATCTCCCGCTTCACCAGCCCCTTGGCCAGAGCCGGGTCCTCCATCTGCTCGCAGATGGACACCTTGTACCCCTTGGCGATCAGCCGCGCGATATACCCCTCGGCGGAGTGATACGGCACGCCGCACATGGGGATGCGCTCCTCGTCGGACTTGCTCTTGTCCTTGTCCCTGGTGGTCAGGGCCAGGTCCAGCTCCCTCGACGCCGTCCGGGCGTCCGGCCCGAACATCTCGTAAAAATCACCCAACCGGAAAAACAGCAGGGAGTCGGGGTGCTTCTCCTTCTCCTCCATATACTGCCGCATCATGGGTGTCAGCTCAGCCATAGCTCGGCTCCTTTCTCCCTCCGGGAAGTCTGCGCCTTACGGCGCGGGGCGCTCAGCCCAAAAAGCCCAGCAGGCCCAGAATGCCGAAGGTGGTGTACATCAGGCACATGACCACCAGCAGAATGGTGATGATGCTGTACATGGCGCTGGTTTTCTTCGTGTGCTTGTACTTGCGGATATAGAACAGCGTGCCGCAGGTGATGCCCAGCGTCAGGGAGGACAGGTGGGTCATCACCGCGCTGTCCTTGAAGGCCGTCAGGCGCAGGATCAGGATCACCAGCACCACGGCAAACTCCGCGATCAGCGTCACATTCAGCCAGGTGGGCAGCTTCACCTTCTCCTGCTGGTTCACCTTCTCGGCCACCTTCTGGGCCATGTACGCGCCGGTGGTGTACCCGCCGTAGTTGCTGTTCTTCTTCTTGGAATGGATATTCTTATTGGGGTTGCCCTTGGCCTTGCGGATGGCCTCCTCCTGGTTGGCGTACTGGTTCACGTTGGCCTTGTAGCTGTTCTTTGCCATGGTTTTATTCTCCTTCTGTCGGTAGATTGGTAAGATAACACCGCAGCATATCAAAAGCGTGGTGGGCAGACAGCGTCCGGATGCGCTCCCGATCGCCGCCCAGGGTCAGATGCCGCACGGTCACGCCCTCCGGCGCGGAAAGCCCCACGAACACGGTGCCCACCGGGTTTCCCCGGTCGTCCCCGTCGGGACCGGCCAGTCCGGTGACGGACACCGCCAGGTCCGCGCCTGTCAGCACCCGGACGCCCAGGGCCATGGCCCGGGCCACCTCTGCCGACACCGCGCCGCAGCGCGCCAGCAAATTCTCCGGCACACGCAGCACCTGCTGCTTCACATGGTTCGTATAGCTGACTACGCCGCCCAGAAAGACCTGCGACGCGCCGGGGATATCCGTCAGCCGCTTGGCGATCAGTCCGCCGGTACAGCTCTCCGCCGCCGCCAGCGTCAGTCCCCGTTCCCGGCACAGCGTCAGCACCGTCTCCTCCAGCCCGGACACGTCCGCGCCGTAGAGATACGCGCCCAGCCGGGTCCTTACCTCCGCCAGCACCGGCGCCATCCGCGCCTCACAGGCACGCTCGTCCGCCCCGCGGGCGGACAGCTGCAGCATCACCTCGCCCGGCTTGGCATAGGGTGCCAGCGTCATGTCCGCCTCCCGCCGCAGCAGGTCGCCCAGCAGCTCCTGCACCTGCGGCTCCGTCAGGCCGAAGATATGCAGCGTGTGTGACCGCACCGTCTGTCCCCGGGCCTGCTCCAGCCAGGGCAGCAGGCAGTGCTCGGCCATATAGCGGCACTCATGGGGCACGCCGGGCAGCAGCGCCGCCGTGGTCTTCCCGGCGGTGAACACGCACCCTGGGGCCGTGCCCACCGGGTTGCGGAACACGGTGCACCCCGCCGGCAGATAGGCCTGCTGCATATCGCATTCCGGCATCTCCCGGCGGAATACCCGGTCGAAATACCGCCGCATATCCTCCACCACCTCCGGGTGGAGCACCAGCGGCGTGTCCAGCGCGGCGCACACCGCCGTTTTCGTCATATCGTCGTAGGTGGGACCCAGCCCGCCGGTGAACACCAGCAGCTCTGCCCGTCCCCTTGCGATGGTCACGGCCTTTTCCAGCCGCGCCGCGTCGTCGTCCACAGTGGTGTGGTACAGCACCTCCACACCGGCGGCAGTCAGCAGCCGGGAGAGAAACGCGGCATTCGTATTGGTCACGCCGCCGGTCAGCAGCTCGCTGCCCACGGCAATGATCTCCGCGGTACGGGGCATAGACGCGCCTCCTTATAGCGTAGGTTTGATCCGGATCATCTCGCGTCCGGCCATGGCCCGCTGGCACAGGCCCTCCACATCCAGCGCGCTTTCGTACTCCCGCGTCTCCTCCACGCTGGGCTTCGTCTTGGGGTGCCGGGGGGTGAACACGGTGCAGCAGTCCTCATAGGGCAGGATGGACGTGTCGAAGGTGCCGATATGGCGGGCGATCTTCACGATCTCCTCCTTGTCCATGCCGATCAGGGGCCGCAGCACCGGCATGGTGGTCACGTCCTCGCTGACGGCCAGCGCCTGCATGGTCTGGCTGGCCACCTGACCCAGATTTTCTCCGGTGACCAGGGCGCGGCATCGCAGCTCCAGCGCCAGCATATTGGCCAGGCGCATCATGAACCGCCGCATGATCAGGGTAAAGTGATCCTCCGGGCACTTGCGGCGTATCTCCTCCTGAATTTCGGTAAAGGGGATGATGAACACCGCCAGCCGGCCGCACCAGGGGGTCAACTCCTCCGCCAGCTTCAGCACCTTCTCCCGGGCCAGCTCGCCGGTATAGGGCGGAGAAGCGAAGTGGATCATCTCCAGCTGTACGCCCCGCTTGGCGATCATATAGCTGGCCACCGGGCTGTCGATACCGCCGGACAGCAGGCTCACCGCGTGGCCGCCCATGCCCAGGGGCAGGCCGCCCGCGGCGCTCTCGGCGGGGCCGTGGACGTAGGCCGCGTCCTCCCGTACCTCGATGTACACCGTCAGCTCCGGGTGGTGTACGTCCACCGTCAGATGGGGGAAGGCGTCGTGGAGCGCGCCGCCCACCCACTGGCTCAGCTGGATGGAGCCCATGGGGAAGGACTTGTCCGCCCGCTTGCTCTCCACCTTGAAGCTCTTGGCCGCGGTCAGCGCACCGCCCAGATAGGTCCTGGCCGTGTCGAAAATGGCCTCCTTGCTCTTCTCGCAGGGCAGGGCGCGGGTGATGGCGATGATGCCGAACACCTGCTTGCAGGCAGCGTAAGCCCCGGCGATGTCGCAGTTCTCCTCCGCCGGCTCCACATAGATAGTGGACTGGCGGGAATATATCTTCCACTTGCCGAACCGCTGGGTACGGCGGCGGATGTTGCTCATCAGCTTCATCTCAAAGCTGCGGCGGTTCAGTCCCTTCAGGACCACCTCGCCCAGCTTGCACAGAATGATCTCGTGCATATGGTTCTCTCCTTGTTTGTGTAGTTCTCTCCGGCACCCTGCGGCTCATCACTTGACGATGGCAGGGCGGAAAAGATGCCGCCACGGCGGCGAGATTTTTTGTCCCGCCGATGGCAGACCGACGACGGCGTACCGGGTCTGACGATGGCAGGGCGGAAAAGATCCCGCCACGGCGGCGAGATTTTTCGTCCTGCCGATGGCAGGCCGACGACGGCGTACCGGGTGTACGTCGAGGAGGTCTGACGCAGGCAGGGCGGAAAATATCCCGCCGTCATTTCAGTGTGCTGCTGCTTCGATACTGTATGGCCTCGGCAAGATGTGCCGCCTCGATGTGCTCGCTGCCCTCCAGGTCGGCGATGGTGCGGGCCATACGCAGTATGCGGTCGTGGCTGCGGGCCGTCAGGCCCAGGCGCTCAAAGGCACCCTGCATGAGCTTTTCGCCGGCGGCGTCCAGCGCACAGTACTGGCCGATCATGGCGGGGGTCATGTAGGCGTTGCAGGACACCTCGGTCCCCGCAAAGCGCTTTTTCTGCACCTCGCGGGCGGCGTTGACCCGTTCCCGGATGGCCGATGACGGCTCCGGCCGCTCCTTGCGGCGCATGGCCTCATACTCCACTGACGGCACATCGATGTGCATATCGATCCGGTCCAGCAGCGGGCCGGAGATGCGCTGCATATACTGCTCCACCTGCTGGGGTGAACAGGTGCAGCGTCCGGAGGGGTGGCCGTACCAGCCGCAGCGGCAGGGGTTCATGGCGCAGACCAGCATGAAGCGGCTGGGCAGCGTCAGGGAGCCGGAGGCCCGGGTGATGGTCACAAAGCCGTCCTCCAGCGGCTGGCGCAGTGTCTCCAGCGCCGCCTTGCTGAACTCCGGCAGCTCGTCCAGAAACAGCACGCCGTTGTGGGCCAGGGATATCTCTCCCGGCCGGGGTATCCCCCCGCCACCGGAGAGCGACACGGTGGACGCCGTGTGGTGGGGGCTGCGGAAGGGCCGCGTATCCACCAGCGGGTGCCGCGGGTCGGTCATGCCCGCCACGGAGTAGATCTCCGTGGTCTGCAGGGCCTCCGCCCGGGTCATGTCCGGCAGGATGGACGGCAGCCGCCGGGCCAGCATGGACTTGCCCGCGCCGGGCGAGCCCACCAGCAGCACATTGTGGCCGCCGGCGGCGGCGATCTCCAGCGCCCGCTTCACATTCTCCTGTCCCATCACGTCGGCGAAGTCCGGCAGGGGCCGGTCCTGATGTCCCGGCGTCCACCGGGGCGCCGGCGTCATGACCTGCTCGCCCTTCAGGTGGGCGATGAGCTGTCCCACGTCCGTCACACCGTACACGGTCAGCCCGTCGGCCAGGGTGGCCTCGGCGGCGTTGGCCTCGGGCACATACAGCGTATCGATGCCCAGCCGCGCCGCCGTCAGCGCCATGGGCAGCACGCCCGTCACCGGCCGCAGCGCGCCGGAGAGGCTCAGCTCGCCCAAAAACGCCGCGCCCTGGGGCAGGGGAGATATCTCCTCCGCCGCGGCCAGAATGCCCAGCAGGATGGGCAGGTCGTACACCGTGCCCTCCTTCCGCACCCGCGCCGGAGCCAGATTGACCGTGATGCGGCTGACGGGGAACTTGGCCCCGCAGTTCTTCACCGCCGCCCGAACGCGCTCCCGCGACTCCTTCACCGCCGCGTCCGGCAGGCCCACCACGTCGAACCCCGGCAGTCCGCCGGACAGAAAGCACTCCACCGACACCTCATAGCCGGTGATGCCCGTCAGTCCCAGCGACCGTACCGTCACCATCATGGACAGCGCCCCCTTTACACTAATTTTATAGCACCGTACATTTTACCACAAAATTTCCGCCGTGAACAGCCACTTTTTCCAAAAAAGTCCCCTGCCTTTTGCGCGGAGTGCATGAACCTGCCCCGCCGCCGTGAGAATTTTTGTGCATGGCGCTAAAAAAGTTTTATCGTGGCACAAATCACGAAAATATGGGTTTACATCCCGGATTTTTTGTGCTACTATGACGGTGCCTAACATTCCGTACAAAGGGGTCTTTGCGCCCTTCTGGCGGTACGGAAGTATATAATGTAAGGAGGCTCATTATGGTAAGAAAAATGAAGTCCATGGATGGCAATAACGCCGCGGCGCACGTTTCCTACGCGTTCTCCGAGGTCGCAGCCATCTACCCCATCACCCCGTCCAGCCCCATGGCGGACTTCGTGGACCAGTGGAGCGCCAACGGTCTGAAAAACATCTTCGGCACCAAGGTCAAGGTCGTCGAGATGCAGTCCGAGGCCGGTGCCGCCGGTGCTGTCCACGGCTCTCTGGGCGCCGGTGCCCTGACCACCACGTACACCGCGTCCCAGGGCCTGCTGCTGATGATCCCCAATATGTACAAGATCGCGGCTGAGCAGCTGCCCTGCGTGTTCCACGTGTCCGCCCGTACCGTGTCCACTCAGGCGCTAAACATTTTCGGCGACCACTCCGACGTCATGGCCTGCCGCCAGACCGGCTTCGCCATGCTGTGCGAGGGCAACGTCCAGGAGGTCATGGATCTGTCCCCCGTGGCCCATCTGGCCGCGCTGGAGGGCAAGGTCCCCTTCATTAACTTCTTCGACGGCTTCCGCACCTCCCACGAGATCCAGAAGATCGCTGTCTGGGACTACGAGGATCTGAAGGATATGTGCGACATGGACGCCGTGGCCGAGTTCCGCAAGCACGCCCTGAACCCCGAGCATCCCCATATGCGCGGCAGCCACGAGAACGGCGACATCTTCTTCCAGCACCGCGAGGCCTGCAACAGCTACTACACCGCCCTGCCCGCCGTGGTCGAGAAGTACATGGACAAGATCAACGCCAAGCTGGGCACCGACTACAAGCTGTTCAACTACTACGGCGCCGCCGACGCTGACCGCGTCATCGTGGCGATGGGCTCCATCTGCGACGTGGCCGAGGAGGTCATCGACTACCTGAACGCCCACGGCGAGAAGGTCGGCCTGGTCAAGGTCCGTCTGTTCCGCCCCTTCGCCGCCGAGAAGCTCATTGAGGCCCTGCCCGCCTCCGTGCAGAAGATCGCCGTGCTGGACCGCACCAAGGAGCCCGGCTCTCAGGGCGAGCCGCTGTATCAGGACGTTGTCACCGCCCTGGCCAACGCCGGCTGGAACGACATCAAGGTCATCGGCGGCCGTTACGGCCTGGGCAGCAAGGACACGCCTCCCGCCTCCGTGTTCGCCGTGTATAACGAGCTGAAGAAGGACGAGATGAAGCGCCAGTTCACCATCGGCATCGTGGACGACGTCACCAACCTGTCCCTGCCCGAGGATAAGAACTGTCCCAACACCGCGGCCCCCGGCACCATCGAGTGCAAGTTCTGGGGTCTGGGCGGCGACGGTACCGTCGGCGCCAACAAGAACTCCATCAAGATCATCGGCGACCACACCGACAAGTACGTCCAGGCGTACTTCCAGTACGACTCCAAGAAGACCGGCGGCGTGACCATCAGCCACCTGCGCTTCGGCGATCACCCCATCCGCAGCCCGTACTACATCAACAAGGCTGACTTCGTGGCCTGCCACAACCCCAGCTACGTGACCAAGGGCTTCAAGATGGTGCAGGATGTCAAGCCCGGCGGTGTCTACATGATCAACTGCCAGTGGGACTTCGACGAGCTGAACCACCACATGGACGCCGCCTCCAAGCGCTATATCGCCCAGAACAACATCCAGCTCTACACCATCGATGCCATTGACCTGGCCATCGAGATCGGCATGGGCAAGCGCAACAACACCATCCTTCAGTCCGCGTTCTTCTCTCTGGCCAAGGTCATGCCCGAGGAGGAGGCCATCACCTACATGAAGGAGAAGGCCAAGGCCTCCTACCTGAAGAAGGGCCAGGACATCGTGGACATGAACTACAAGGCCATCGATCTGGGCGCCACCGCCTATAAGAAGATCGACGTGCCCGCCGACTGGGCCAACGCCGTGGATACCAAGCCCGCCAAGGAGCTCAAGGGCAAGCCCGAGCTGGTGAAGATGGTCAAGGATATCCTGGAGCCCGTGGGCAAGATGGACGGCGACAGCCTGCCCGTTTCCGCCTTCGTGGACCATGTGGACGGCCAGTTCGAGCTGGGCGCCGCCGCCTATGAGAAGCGCGGCGTGGCCGTCTCCGTCCCCACCTGGGACGCCGAGAAGTGCATCCAGTGCAACCAGTGCGCCTACGTCTGCCCCCACGCCACCATCCGTCCCTTCGCCCTCACCGCTGACGAGGCCGCCAAGGCCCCCGAGGCTGCCAAGATCGTGGATGTCAAGGCCGGCAAGGGCAAGGGCACCTATCAGTTCACCATGGCCATCAGCCCGCTGGACTGCATGGGCTGCGGCGTCTGCATCGGCGCCTGCCCGGTGAACGCCCTGTCCATGGTCGCCCAGGAGGGCGAGCTGCCCCAGCAGGACGTGTTCGACTACTGCGTGGCCGAGGTGTCCGAGAAGAAGGATATGCAGGACAACACCGTCAAGGGCAGCCAGTTCAAGCAGCCCATGCTGGAGTTCTCCGGCTCCTGCGCCGGCTGCGCCGAGACCAGCTATGCCCGTCTCGTCACCCAGCTGTTCGGCGATCATATGTACATCTCCAACGCCACCGGCTGCTCCTCCATCTGGGGCGGTCCCGCGGCTACTTCCCCCTACTGCACCAACAAGGAGGGCCACGGCCCCGCATGGTGCAACTCCCTGTTCGAGGATAACGCGGAGCACGGTCTGGGCATGTTCGTGGGCCAGGATAAGATCCGCGAGGATCTGGCCGACGAGACCCGCCAGCTGATCGCCGTGGAGTGGGCGCGTCCCGAGCTGAAGGCCGCCGCCCAGGCGTGGCTGGACACCATGAACGACGGCACCGCCAACGCCGAGCCCGCCAAGGCCTACGTCAAGGCCCTGGAGGAGAGCATCTGCACCGTGGAGGAGCTGGCCGCCATGCCTCAGCTCGCCGCGCACGCCGCCGAGCTGAAGGCCAAGGGCGCCCTGCTGTGCGACTGCGCCGCCTGCACGCTGGCCGCTGATATCCTCAGCAAGAAGGAATACCTGGCCAAGAAGTCCATGTGGATCTTCGGCGGCGACGGCTGGGCCTACGATATCGGCTACGGCGGTCTGGACCACGTCATCGCCTCCAAGCAGGATGTCAACATCTTCGTATTCGACACCGAGGTATACTCCAACACCGGCGGACAGGCCTCCAAGGCGTCCAACATCGGCCAGGTGGCACAGTTCGCCGCCGCCGGTAAGGAGGTCAAGAAGAAGAGCCTCTCCGAGATCGCCATGCAGTACGGCTATGTGTACGTAGCCCAGGTGGCCATGGGTGCCAACCCCGCCCAGACCATCAAGGCCATCACCGAGGCCGAGGCCTATCACGGCCCGTCCCTGATCATCGGCTACAGCCCCTGCGAGATGCACTCCATCAAGGGCGGCATGATGAACTGCCAGAAGGAAATGAAGAAGGCCGTGGACTGCGGCTACTGGAACCTGTTCCGCTACAATCCCGACGGCGGCGACAAGAAGTTCACCCTGGACTCCAAGGCCCCTGCCGGCGGCTATCAGGAGTTCCTGATGAACGAGGCCCGCTACTCCCGCCTGACCCGCGAGTTCCCCGAGCGTGCGGACGTGCTGTTCAAGCGCAACGAGGACGAGGCCAAGGCCCGCTACGAGCATCTGCTCAAGCTCATCGATATGTACGACAAATAAGCCGTATCTCCTCACAGCACAAAAAGAGACAGCCGCAAGGCTGTCTCTTTTTTGCGTTTTCCCTTCCGCTGTCAAAACTTGCCAAGCGCCCATATTTTTCCTTGACGATACACCATCCATGCAAGTATAATATTTCCATTGTGTATTCCCAAACCGACAGAAGGGGAGAGCTCCATATATGAAAAGCCGCATCTTCGCCGCGCTGCTGGCGCTGGTCCTCGGCGTGCCGCTGTACCTGCTGGCCGCCGACGCCGCCCCCACCGCCGCGGCCAAAACCGTTTCCTCCGCCGCACCGGCCCAGGCCGTGGCCCTGCTGAAGGCCCTTCCCTCCGTGGAGGACCTGGCCGCCGCTATGACCCCGGAGACGGACGCCGCCGCCATGATCGCCCAAACCAGGGCCGACCTCCAGCGGGAGATCGAGCGCCAGACCGGCCCCAAGGGCATCGACCTGAGCTGGTGGCAGAGCCACTACAACGACATCATCGGCTACGTCTACAGCCCCGGCACCCCCATCAGCTACCCCATCGCCTACGACGGCAACAACGAGTATTACCTCCACCACGACCTGTACGGCAATTACAGCGAATACGGCACCATCTTCCTGGACGCCCGCGTGCCCAGCGACTTCTCCGGCCACAACAACGTGCTCTATGGCCACCATATGTCCGACGGCTCCATGTTCGCCTCCATCTCCAACTATAAGCAGCAGTGGTACTACGATGCCCACCCCTACTTTTTCCTCTACACCAACGCCGGCAAGTACCGGGTAGACCTGTTCGCCGGCATCGTTGTCCCCGGCACCCACGAGGTGTTCAGCACCTCTCTCTCCGCCGACCAGCTCCAGCGTTTCATCAATAATTCCACCTTCTACTCCGGCAAGGGCGTCCCCTCCGGCCAGATCGTGACCCTCTGCACCTGCTCCTACGAGGCGGCCAACTACCGCTATGTGGTCCTGGGCGAGCTGGTCAAGCTGGAGGATACCCCCGCCGACACCGCCACGGAGGCCGCCGCATGACCCACGAAGAACAACAAGCCCTTTTTGACACCATCCTCCGCCGGGCCAACCGCCCCGGCAGCTTCAATGTGGAAAACGGCATCCGCCTGACATCCCTGTCCGACGGCGGTGCCGAGGGCGAGGTCCGCCTGACCGCCGGCCACCTGAACCCCCTGGGCATCGTCCACGGCGGCGTGTACTGCACCCTGCTGGACCAGGTGGCCGGCGCCGCCGCCTGCACCCGGGGCAGCCGCGGCCTTACGGTGAACTGCGAGACCCGCTTCCTGGGCATCGCCCAGGGCGACGTCCTCTGCGGCCACGCTCAGGCCATCCACATGGGCCGCACCCTGGTGGTCATGCACGCCTGGGTCACCGACAGTCAGGATACCCTCTGCGCCGACGGCACCTACACCTTCCGCATGAAGCCCGGCTTCCCGGAGGACTGACCTCCCGGCGCCCCTTTCCCGCCCCTCGCAGCGCCCCCCCTCGGGGCGTTTTTCTTTTCCGGTTGCAATCCCCGCCCAAATAGTCTATCATAACAGCAGTACATTCTCCCGGAGGAAACACTATGTGGTATGTCATCCTGCTGGCCGTCTGCATCGGCGGCGACCAGCTTCTCAAGTGGTGGGTCACCTCCCACCTGGACGTGGGCCAGTCGGCCCCGCTGCTGCCGGGCATCGTCCGGCTCACCCGCCTGCACAACACCGGCGCTGCCTGGAGCAGCTTCTCCGGCAAGACCGGCCTTCTGGCCGCCGTCACCATCGTCCTGATGGCCGCCGTGGTCTATCTGGTGGTAAAGAAGGTCGTCCGCCACCCCCTGGGCCTTACGTCCGCCATGCTGGTACTTGGCGGCGGCGCAGGCAACATGATCGACCGTCTCTGCCGCGGCTACGTGGTGGATATGTTCGACCTAGAATTCATGTCCTACCCCATCTTCAACCTGGCGGATATCTTCGTGGTCATCGGCGTCCTGCTGGGCGCGGTGTACTACCTGTGGTTCTACGACAAATACGACAAACCGAAAAAGGAGCCTGACCATGACGCGGGAGCTGACAGCCGCAACTGAACACGCCGGCGTCCGCCTGGACGCCTTCCTCTCCGCCGACGGCGCGCTGACCCGTTCCCAGGCCGCCCGCCTGATCGCCGAGGGCCGCGTCCGTGTCAACGGCAAGCCCGCCGCTAAAAGCGCCCGCCTCTCCGGCGGTGAGACGGTCACCGTGGACGTCCCCCAGCTCCGCGAGACGGCCCTGCCCCCCCAGGACATCCCCCTGGACGTGGTCTACGAGGACGACGACGTCATCGTGGTCAACAAGCCCACGGGCCTGGTGGTCCATCCGGCCCCCGGCCACCCGGACGGCACCCTGGTCAACGCCCTGCTCCACCACTGCGGCGACAGTCTCTCCGGCATCGGCGGCGAAAAGCGCCCCGGCATCGTCCACCGCATCGACCGCGATACCAGCGGCCTCATCATCGCCGCCAAAAACGACGCCGCCCACCTGGCCCTCAGCGCGCAGCTGAAGGACCACTCCCTCTCCCGCACCTACGAGTGCCTGGTGACCGGCAATATGAAGCAGGACAGCGGCACCGTGGACGCCCCCATCGGCCGCAGCAGCGCCGACCGGAAAAAGATGGCCGTGGTCCCCACCGGCCGCCGTGCCGTCACCCACTGGGAGGTCGTCGCCCGTTACCCCGGCGTTACCCACCTGCGCTGCCGCCTGGAGACCGGCCGCACCCACCAGATCCGCGTCCACATGGCCTATATCGGCCACCCCATCCTGGGCGACACGGTCTACGGTGCCAAAAAGCCGGTCCCCGGCCTCACCGGCCAGTGCCTCCACGCCACCGGCCTGCGCTTCATCCATCCCCGCACCGGCGAGCCGGTAGAGCTCCACTGCCCCCTGCCGCCCGAATTCACCGCCATGCTTCAAAAGCTGCAAAACAAGTCCCAGTAAGCTGTGCAGCCGAAAAGAAGGCAAAAGGACCGGCCCCGCCGGTCCTTTTTTCGTCCCCCGCCCGCAGCCGCCGCAGCGGGCTATTTCGCGCCCCGGCGCGAGCGCTTTCTTTGTCTCCGACGGCCCCATTTCTTCCAACAGCGGAAGAAATGGGGGAAAGAACGCCGGCAGAAACTGCGTTTCTGCACTTCCTCAGCGCGCTATGCCTGTTCGCTGCCGCCCGCGCTTTCCCTCACGTAACCGGCGTTTTCCTGATCGCTGTCGTTCCGCCGACTGTGCCAGCACAGCTTTCCGCTGCCGCTGCCCGTTGCTACGGTAAACTCTTTTGTTCTCTCGTGTTACGGGACAACAAACATATCACACCCCGTGCCCGCAGGGCACACCTACCCATTGCGGTGCTTCGCGCCGCAATGGGCGCGATTTGATAATCGCCATTCGATCAGCGCACCAGCCCCTATCCTCTCACTGCATCAGCGGCAGCGGCGCAAGTGGTACAAGCGATCCCTGAACCGACAACGTCCCCCGCCGCACCAATTCCGCGAGATCAGCACCGCCAATTTTGCATAACCCATAGCGCGCCAAGGGATCCTTAAACCGTAGGTTTGAGTGGTTTTCTTTGGTAGCTTTCTTTTGACAACAAAAGAAAGTTACTCGTGCCGGAGCACGAACCTCCCCATCCCGCGCCCGCAGGCGCTACGCCTGTTCGCTGCCGCCCGCGCTTTCCCTCACGTAACCGGCGTTTTCCTGATCGTTGTCGTTCCCCCGACTGTGCCAGCACAGCTTTCCGCTGCCGCTGCCTGTTACTATGGTAAAAATTATTCGTTCTGCCGTGTCGCAGGCTAAGAAATAATTATATCCGTGCCCAACGGGCACACCTACCTTTGCCGCCTTGCGGCGGCAAAGGCGCGATTTGATAATCGCCACTCGACCAGCGCACCAACCCCTACCCTCGCACAGCGTCAGCGGCAGCGGCGCAGGGATAGTTTCGCGCCCCGGCGCGAACTACTTTTGTCTGCGGTGACAAAAGTAGCCAAAAGCACCGGCAGAAACTACGTTTCTGCACTTCCTCAGCGCGCTATACCCGGCTGTGATTTGCTGCGTATTCTCGCGGACATAGCCTTTTGTCGCCGTTGTCGGTCAAAAGGACTGTGCCTGCGTTCACCGGCGCGGAGGCTTCCGCGGCCGCTTGCTTCAGCCACGGTAGGTGTTTTTCTCTCCTACCGCCGCACCTCCCAAGCCTTCCCCTTGAGGGCTTCGCGCCGTTGAATGCCGCACCCCTCAAGCTTTCCCCTTGAGGGGTTCGCGGTGTTGAATGACAGGCCGGTGGCCTGTCAGATCCGCGAACCGACCGACCCGTAGGGAGACAGGTGCCCCCGCAGGGGGTGGATAAGGTGTAGCCGCACAGCGGCGTAAAACGCCCCCGTCCCGCCCCGCACCGCCGCACAGAAAAAAGGGCCGGCTCCCGCCGACCCTTTTCTTATGCGCGTTTAGCCTGGAGGCCAGGTCATATCCCGCCCCGCCAGCACATGGAAGTGCAGGTGCTTCACGGTCTGTCCCGCCTGATCGCCGCAGTTGTTGACGATTCGGTAGCTCTCCACGCCCAGCTCCCTGCAGATCTTGGCGATGACCTCGAAGCAATGGGCCACCACACCGCTGTTGTCCGCCGTGATGGCATTGGCGCAGCAGATATGTGCCTTGGGCACCACCAAAAAGTGTACCGGTGCCTGCGGCTCGATATCATAAAAGGCATAGCATTGTTCGTCCTCATACACCTTTTTGCTGGGGATCTCCCCGTCAATAATGGCGCAGAACAGGCAATCGTTCTTCATGGTCGCATCTCCTTTCGCATATGTTTTTGTTGTTATTTTTCTCCCAATTCCCTTTTGTGTTCCTGCGCGCTCTTGAGCCCTTGAAGATGCAAGGCTTTGGAGCCGTTTGGAACACAAAGTCGAATTGGGACTTATTTTTTCATAATACAGCGCATTATTTCAACTTTTCCGCCACGAAATCGTCCACGGCCGCCAGCGCGTCGTCCACCTTCAGCAGGTCGGTGCCGCCGCCCATGGCGCTGTCCGGCTTGCCGCCGCCCTTGCCGCCGCACACGGCGGACACGGTCCTGACCAGATCGCCGGCCTTCACGCCCCGCGCCACGGCCTCCTTGCCGCACACCGCCAGGAACGTGACCTTCTCGCCCACGATGCTGGCCAGCACGCCCACCACGCTGGGATCCTTGTCCCGCAGGAAGTCGCCCATCAGCCGCAGGGCGTTTGCGTCCAGACCCTGACGGGTGCCGGTGATGACGTGCAGCCCGTCCACGGTCTTGGCGGAGGCCAGAATCTGCTTGGCCTCGCCCATGGACGCCTCGCTCTTGAATTTCTCCAGCGCCTGCCGCAGCGCCTTCATCTCGCTGGCCTGCTGCTCCAGACGCTCCATCAGCGTCTCCGGCGCGGACTTGAAGAACTGGGACGCCCGGTTCAGCAGCCCGCGGCTGCGGCGCATGTCCTCCATGGTGACCTTTCCGGTGGTGGCCTCGATGCGGCGCACACCGGAAGCCACACTGCTCTCGCTCTTGATGCGGAAGGGGCCGGCCTTAGCGGTGTTGTCCAGATGAGTGCCGCCGCACAGCTCCATGGAGAAGTCACCCATGGTCACCACCCGCACGGTCTGACCATACTTCTCGCCGAAGGTAGCCACGGCACCCCGGGCCTTAGCCTCGGCGATGGGCAGTTCCTCGGTGGTGACGGGCAGACCGGACAGGATGGCGTCGTTGACCAGATCCTCCACCTCGTCCAGCTGCTGGGGCGTGATGCCCTCAAAGTGAGTAAAGTCGAAGCGCAGGCGATCCGGCTCCACCAGAGAGCCGGCCTGATGCACATGGTCGCCCAGCACCTTCACCAGCGCCGCGTCCAGCAGATGGGTGGCACTGTGGGCCCGGCGGATAGCGGCGCGGCGGTCGGTGTCGATGGACGCCGTCACACTGTCGCCCACGGCCACGCTGCCGCTGAGCAGCTTGCCGTAGTGCATGAACTTGCCGCCCTTGTTCTTCTGCACATCGCTGACCACGAACTCCATGCCGTCGCCGGTGATCACGCCGTGGTCGGCCACCTGACCGCCCATTTCGGCGTAGAAGGGGGTCTTGTCCAGCACCAGGATGGCCTCCATACCGGACACGATCTCGTCCACCAGCTCGCCCTCGGCCACGATACCCAGCACCTTCGCGCCGTTCACCGTGTCGCGGTCATAGCCCACGAACTCTGTGGCCGGCATGTCCTTGCCGAACTCCACGCCGGCCCAGCCCAGATCGCCCAGCGCCTTGCGGGCTTCGCGGGCACGCTCCTTCTGCTGGGTCATCAGGGACTGGAAGGCGTCCTCGTCCACAGTCATGCCCTCCTCGGCGGCCATCTCGGCCGTCAGGTCGATGGGGAAGCCGAACGTATCGTACAGCTTAAAGGCGTCAGCGCCGGAGAACACCGTCTCGCCCTTCTCCTTGTGGGAAGCCAGCATCTCGTTGTAGATGCGGATGCCGCCGTCGATGGTGCGGGCGAAGTTCTCCTCCTCGGTACGGATGACCTTGGTGATGTAGCTCTGTTTTTCCTTCAAATCAGGGTACTGGCCCTCGTTCTCGTGTACCACGGTGTCCACCACCTTGTACAGGAACGGCTCGTTGACGCCCAGCAGCTTGCCGTGGCGCGCGGCGCGGCGGAGAAGCCGGCGCAGGACGTAGCCGCGGCCTTCGTTGGAGGGCAGGATGCCGTCGCAGATCATGAAGGTCGACGAGCGGATATGGTCGGTGATGACGCGCAGAGACACGTCGGTCTTGTCGGATTCCTCGTAATGCGCGCCGGTGATCTCGGAGACCTTGTTGGTGATG
>OHUJ01000315.1_pt1 | contig 25360 bp, 17 predicted proteins | sample 1579241 | NCBI WGS metagenome assembly OHUJ01 (sample SAMEA3882547, study PRJEB24775) | human gut metagenome | biome: human-associated habitat; feature: intestine environment; material: feces | place: Netherlands | collected 2009/2010
ATCCTTGGAGTTGTTCTTGTAGGTGATACCCTTCGCCTTCATGTCCGTCGGCAGGTCCGCGCCCTCGCCGCCGACACGGGTCAGCACGACCACGGCCTCGTCCGAGAAATCCTTCGCGTCGGAGACCAGCTTGTCGGAGTACTGCTTGGCCGGCACCTCGGGCAGGGTCCAATCCTGAGCGAACATGCCGACCTCAGGACGATCCTTGCGGTAGTCCGTGTACAGCTTGCTCAGCTCCGTATTGGTCTTCAGGCCAGCCTGCTTCATGCCGTCAAGCAGGGAGACGGTCTTGTACTGCTTCGACATGGAGCCGGAGCCGGTGCCGCCGTAGACGGGGTTGGTGGAGCCCCAGCCGAACACGTTGACCTTCTTGCCGGACAGCGGCAGGTTGGAATCGTCATTCTTCAGCAGGGTGACGGCCTCCGACTGCACATCCTTGGCCAGCTCGTTGGCCTTGGAAACCGTGGCGTCGGACAGCGTGTACTTGGTGATGGTCGCATTGTTGAGCAACGTGGAAAGCGGGCCGGTCAGCATCATGGACACGGCCACGACGATGCCTACCAGCGCCACCAGCCAGGATTCGGAATGGACGATCTTACGGGTCGCCACGTCCTTGACCGTCTTCTTGTTGACGGCGAAGGTGATGATCAGCGCGAGCACGAATAGCACGCCGATCGCAATCAGATATGGTGTCAATGAACCGATGACGTTCATGACATCAGCCATGTTGATTTGCAGCATGGTCTGCCTCCTCCTTGATTCTCATAACCAAACGACACATTGGCCCCAATGCCTTTATCGGAACCACGAAACCATTCAACACTGCCCCGCATCTCATGGTTTCGGTGAAGTGGCTACAGATGCGTGCGGCAAGTGAAGACACTTCTTCATGTCGATGATTCGATTTCATCAGACTTCAACGTGCGGCACATGGCGTTTTCCCCAGCCTGTCAATTCGCGTGCATAATCTGCACGCCAAGTACGATGGAAGTATGAGCGACTTAAGCGCATTGAATCTGGAAGCAGGCAGCCTGGTTGGCGGCTACACGTTGATTTCCCGGCTTGGTTCGGGTGCCATGGGCTCGGTATGGCGTGTGCGGGACGATGGCGGCCATCAATATGCGATGAAGATTTTGCGCGATTCCCTCTCCGACGACGATTCCCCGCAGCAGCAGCGCGACGAGTTGACCGCACGCGAGCGCCTGCGCAGGGAGGCGATGGCGTTGCAGAAGGTGCGGCATCCGGGCGTGTGCGGCATTGTGGATATGGAACTTGACGACGCGTTGGCTTTTATTGTGACCGAGTTGATCGAAGGCAAGAATCTGCGTGAGGATGTGCGCGTCAATGGCCGATATGTGGGCGACGATTTGGAACGGCTGGCACGCAAGCTTATCGAGGCGGTGCGGGCGGTTCATGCGGCTGGCATCGTGCACCGCGATATCAAGCCGACGAATGTGATGGTGTCGAGCACCGGCCCGGTATTGGTGGATTTCGGCATCGCTATGGGCGAAGGCGAAAGCCATGTGACGCGTACCGGTCTGGTGATGGGCACGCCGGGGTTCATCGCGCCGGAAATCATTGATGGCGCGGAATCGGATGAAATGACCGATTGGTGGTCGGTGGCGAGCGTATTGGCGTTCGCCGCTACGGGTGAGCCGGTGTTCGGCACGAAGCCGATGATGACCGTGTTGGAGCGTGCCGCGGCCGGCAGCGCCAATCTTGCGGGACTTCCTGCGGGCACGATGGCCGCGTTCCGTGCGGCGCTTAATCCGGATCGGACGAAGCGGTGCACGCCGGACGATTTGCTGCAGGCGATCGCCGTGGATGCGTTGAATCCGCAGGCGTGGGTTGCGGCCGACAATGGTGGCGCAGCGGATGGCGATACGGAGGCGATGCCCCCTTTTGTTGAATCGCCCGACAATCCGCGCACGTTGTGGCGATTGCAGGACGATATAACCGGCGAAAACGCCATCGGCACGCGCACGATGCCAAGGCTCAGCGAAGCAACGCAGGCGATCGGGCAGCCCGATGTGAGCGCAACTCAAGTAATCGGGAAACAAGTGACCAGCCAATCCGACGCGAGCGCAACGCAGGTGATCGCACCTGTTGACGATGCCGAGACCAGCGTGCTTTCCGACGCACTTCCCAACGTGGACAGCACGCGCACGATGCCGCAATCGCAAGGCACGCGGGCGATGCCGACAGGCACGCAGGTAATGCCGCAATCCATGCCGTCAACACAAATGCTGCCGGCCCAGAACGCATGGAATCCAGCGGAAGCGCCGACGCAAGTCGACCCGACCATCAAACCAGCGTTGCAACGCATCGCCATGCGGCAGCCACCGTCCGTCATACCGCAGGCCACGGTGGCCGCGGCGCAGCAATCGCCCGCAATGTCATTCCCGCCGGTACCCGGTATGGATGGGCCGAACGTTGCGGAAGCACCCAATCCCGCCGATGTGAAGCGTGGCGCGATGTTGGGCCGGGGCATGCTCCCCTGCGCGCTGATGGCGATTCCCGTGGCCGTCTGCGGACTGTTCTCACTGTGGACGGCGATGGCAGCCGCGTTGCTGTTCGCCTGTGCGCTGGCCACCATCGGATTCAACACGGAGGCGCAGCTCGAGCGCGAAGGCAAACGTGGCGGCGAGAAGAAAAGTTCCGACTGGCTGCTGCGATTGGCGGGACTGCCCTGGCACATCGTGAAGGGCTTCGGCGTCGCCATCGTGCGGACGCTGATCATGTTGGCCGTGGCCGCGCTGGGTTTGTCGCTCACCACGGTCGTGCTGCAGCTTCCGTATGCCGTGATGGATACGTGGATATTTGGATTGACGATTCCGATGCCGACGCTGCTTGGCGGTCCGCTTTCCGAAAGCGGGCTGGCGCAGGCTGCGTTCTGCGCGATCGGCTGGCTTGTGGCCGTGGCCGCTCCGGGCGCGATCGTACTGCGATTGGGCGGCGGCGCACTGCGTAAACAGCCGTATCTGCGCCACTTGAGCGAGCTGCCGACGCAATCGCAAGGCAATACGGAATTCCCGGCGAATCGATAGCAAGGCATCGCTAGTATGGTGCCCAGCATAACAACGTGAGGTCGAAAGGAATATCGATGGCCCAGAACAGCAAGGATGCGCAGAAGCGTACCAGCCGCGCCGAGCGTAGGGCCGCTGAGGCCGCGGCGATGAAGGCGCGCGCCGAGCAGATGGAAAAGGAACGCAAGCAGCAGACGATCATCGGCGGCATCGTGGTGGCGGTGCTGGTGATTCTGGTGGCGATCGGCGCGTTCACCGTGTACCACAACATGCATAAGAAGGCCGAAACGAAGGCTTCCACCGAAACCGTGCAGGAAGCGTACACGGCGTTGCAGAAAGTGAAGAACACTCCGAAGCTCGTCGATAAGAAGGGCGGCCTGCTGATTTCCAAGAACGGCTACGGCAAGGCTGTGGAGGGCGCGCCGACCGTCGAGCTCTACATGGATTTCCTGTGCCCGGGCTGCGGCAACCTGCACCGCCAGTTGGACGCCGACCTGCAGAAGATGGTCGATGCCGGCCAGATCAATCTGGACCTGCATTTCATGGCGTTCATGGACCGTTGGTCCACCGACGAGTATTCCAGTCGCGCGGCGAACGCGGCCATCTACCTGGCCGAGCATGACAGCGACCCGAACCATCTGATCTCCTTCCTGGAGAAGGTCTACGCCGAGGATTTCCAGCCGGAGGAAGGCTCCGCATACAAGTCGGTGAGCGACGCCAAGATCAAGGAGCAGATGATCGCCGCGGGTGTTTCCAAGGATGTTGCGGACAAGGCGTTTGGCCGCGATTATCAGGAATGGCTTGATGCGATCGACACTTACACGCCGAAGCGTTCCGAACTGTGGCATCAGTCCGGCAGCTACAAGGGCAGCATGACCACGCCGACCGTGATCATCAACGGCAAGTATTGGGATATGGACCAGCTGACCACCGCCCAGACGACGGTTAAGGACGGTCTGTTGGAATCGATCGGCCTGAAGGACAGCGAAGTCGGCGTTGCCGGCAAGATGCCGTCCATCGGAGCCAAGAAGGGGCCGATTTCCGTCACCACGGGCGAATAACCCCTTACGGGCAGCCGGCGTGTCTCAACCCGCAATACTAAGTTGACTGCGGTGGAAGCGCTGGTTATGCTATTCATCGTTCCTCTGTTGTTTTCATAGCAAAAGAGGACATGCCTCCTTAGCTCAGATGGCCAGAGCGGCCGCCTTGTAAGCGGCAGGTCGTCGGTTCGATCCCGACAGGAGGCTCGAACCCGTATGACGGGCTTGGACCTCTTACCATGGGTAAGTGCTCCAGAAGTCTTCCCCCAACTTGAGACTTCTGGCAAAGCGGACGAGACGTCCCCCAACCTGTCTCGTCCGACCGGGGGCAGGACATCCCCTTCTCTCCTGCCCCCTTTTTATTTTTCGCTTTTCGCACCTGCTTTCAAAAATGTGGCGGTATGGATAAAACCATCGGAAAGCACGGCGACCGTTCCAGCTGAGCCGTTACAATAACGGCGTTGTAGGCAGCGCTGAAAAGAGGATAAATGACGAGAAGGTGGACCCCTCGGAGATTCGTGACGCTTCGTCGTGTCCGCGTCATGGCATGCGTGGCCTCATTGACTTTGACTTCGGCGTTGGCGTTTGGTGTGGGCGCGCGCAAATCCGTGGCATTGACCGTCAATGGGGAGACCACCACGGTGACCACATATGCGATGAGCGTGGACCGTCTGCTGCAGGAGCAGGGCGTGAAAGTCAAAACGCACGACCTGGTGGAATCGACCAGCCCGACCAGCATGCTGAAGAACCATGATGTGGTGAACGTGCAGAGCGCATACCAGACCACCATCACCATCGACGGCCAGGAAGTGCCGTTCTGGACGGTCGCGTCCAGCGCCGAGCAGTTGCTGGACTTCTTCAACCAAAACGAAACCGAAGCGGCGAAAATCACCGTCAATATCAGCAACGTCTACAACAAGCTCACCGGCGGTCTCATCATCAACCAGAAGGGGCCCGTCACCGTCATCGCGGACGGGAAAAGCTCGGTGGCGCCGAACGGCAAGCTGCCCGCTGCCTCCATTCTTGACGCCAAAGGCATCACGTTGGGCAAGGAGGATCGCGTCAGTGTCGAAAAGGACGGCAAGACGACCATTCTGCGCGTCCGCCGCGTGACGCATGGTGAGGAGACCCGCACGAAGGAAGTGCCGTTCGGCACGCAGACCATCATCGACCCGAACCTGCAGCCGGGCGAAGTCACGATACGGCAGGAAGGCGAAAACGGCGAAATCCAGCAGACGTACGCCGTCACCTACGTGGATGGCGTGAAGGAAAGCGAGACGCTGACCGGAGAGAAGACCACGAAAATCGCCATCGACAAAGTCATTGCGGTCGGACCGGAAAAAACTACGGACGATACCGACAAGTCCGACAAATCCGACAACAGCGGCAACGGCAACGGCGATAACGGCGATTCCGGCAAGACGGACGACGGCAAGAACGATTCGGGTAAGAACGACTCGAATAAAAACGACAATAAGTCCGATTCGAACAAGTCCGATTCCGACAAAACCGATTCGAACAAGTCGGATTCCTCGGATAAGAACAATTCGAACAACAACTCGAATAACAATTCCAACAACACCAAGAAGGACGATCCGGCACCGACCCCCACACCAACCCCTGCACCGCAGCCGACTCCCGCACCCCAGCCCAAACCGCAGCCCACGCCGCAGCCGAGCAATCCTTCCGCAGGCTGCCGCTTGTACCATCCTTCCGCGGCACAGGCACAGGCCTACGCTTCCGGCGCGGCGGCGCAGCGCGGCTGGACCGGCCAGAACTGGACGGATCTGGTCAAACTCTGGAATCGCGAATCCGGATGGAGCTGGAGCGCGGAAAACGTGTATTCGGGCGCATACGGTATTCCACAAGCGTTGCCGGGCAGCAAAATGGCCACGTTCGGCGCGAATTGGAAGGACGATGCCGCCGTGCAGATCGACTGGGGTCTGAGCTACATCGCACAGCGGTACGGCAGCCCGTCCGCGGCGTGGCAGCACTCCGAACAGACCGGATGGTACTGATCCGGCTAATCGCCAACGATTTTCGTACCGGCATGAACGGATAATGAGGGAATGACAGAAGAGGGAATGACGGAAAACGTGAACGAGCATACGCAGGGCCATTTGCTGGGGGCGGCCGACATCCGACGCATCGCCGCCGACGCGGGTATCAGCCCGACGAAGAAATTCGGGCAGAATTTCGTGATTGATCCGGGAACCGTGCGTCGCATCGTGCGCGAGGCCGGCGTGACCGCCGACGACCATGTGCTGGAAGTCGGTCCCGGACTGGGTTCGCTGACGCTGGCGATTCTGGAAACCGGCGCCACGATGACGGCTGTGGAAATCGACCCGCCGGTCGCCGAACGCCTGCCGAAAACCATCGCCGAATTCATGCCGGACGCCGTGGACCGCTTCCGTGTGGTCAACCGCGACGCACTTACCGTCAATCCGGAGAATCTGCCCGATTTCAAGGATGACGATTCCTTCACGCTGGTGGCCAATCTGCCGTACAACGTGGCCACGCCGATTCTGCTCACCCTGTTGGAACGTTTCGACAATCTGGGCACCTTCCTGGTGATGGTGCAGAAGGAAGTGGCGGACCGTTTGAGCGAGAAGCCCGGTTCGAAGATCTACGGCACGCCGAGCGTGAAGCTCGCATGGTACGGCACCGCGGAACGCGTGGGCGTCATCGGCCGCAACGTGTTCTGGCCGGCCCCGAACGTCGATTCCGCGCTGGTGCTGTTCAAGCGCTACCCGGGCGGTCACCCCCGCCGCGGACAATGCGGACGGTTCCGTGGTGGATCGCGAAACCGTGTTCCGTTTGATCGACGCGGCTTTCGGGCAGCGCCGCAAGACCCTGCACGCCGCATTGAAGAAAATCGTGCCGTCCGAAGCGTTCGAGAAGGCCGGCATCGACCCGACCCGTCGTGGCGAGACGCTCACCATCGACGAATTCGTGGCGTTGGCACGCGCGTTGGATGAGGTGTTCGCGTCATGAGCACCATTGATTCGCCCGCCATCGGAACGGCCACCATCAACGCCGTGAGCGTGGACTGCCCGGCGAAAACGAATCTGACCCTGCATGTGGGCCCGTCGCATGCCGAATGGGGCGGCCGTCATGAACTCGACACCATCTATTGCGCGGTCGGCGTATACGACACCGTCACCGCCACGCGCAAAGCGCCGGGAAGCGGCTTCTCGCTGAATCTCGAGGGCGCGTATCTGGGCGACCTGGCCTCTTCCGGCAGCGATATGCGCCGCAACCACGCCGTGCTGGCATTGTTCGCCATGGCCGAAGCGAGCGGCCATGAGCCGGACGTGGCGTTGAACATCGACAAGCGCATCCCCGTCGGCGCGGGCATGGCCGGCGGTTCCGCCGATGCGGCGGCGACGATTCTGGCATTGAACACGTTGTGGGATCTCGATTGGCCGATCGAACGCCTGCAGGAAGTCGCGGCCACGCTGGGCGCGGACATGCCGTTCTGTCTGACCGGCGGTTACGCGCGCGGCACCGGTTTCGGCGAACGCATCGAACAGCTTGATGACGATGGCGATATCGTACGCGATCTTACGGAACGTGGGTTTACCGGCCATCTGCTGGTCGGCGCATACCGTGCGGAACTGCGCACGCCGGAAGTGTATGCCACATTCGATCAGATCGGTGCCGGCGATGGCGATGAGAACCACCTGCAGAAGGCGGCGGTCTCCCTGCATCCGCGTAGCGGACAGGCGATCGAGGAAGCCTTGCGTGCGGGAGCCAGCCAGGCGTTCGTCTCCGGTTCCGGCCCGTCCGTCATCGCGTTCGTGCCGACGGAGGATGCGGCGGACGCCGTGCAGCGGGCATGGCAGGACAGCCGTTGCGTCGATCGCATCATCGCCACGAACGCCCCAGCCCGACCGATTGTGCATATCACCGCATGACACATATCACCGCATGACAGTAAAGTTGATGGCAATTGGTTTGTTCAAAAGGAATTCGTAAATGACCCAGGCTAACGACGAGCGCGCCGCGCGCAAAGAGTACATTCGCCGCCGTCAGAAGACGGTGTTCAGCATCGCCGGAGCCGTCATGGTGGTCGCCATGGTGGTGTCCCTGCTGTTCTTTTTCCATGTCGGAGGCCTGGGCAACGTCAAGTCGGCCGCCGTACAGCCGAACTACGGCCAGCAGGCACCGTGCCCCATCAAGGAAGCCGACGGCAACAAGGCCAAGTATGTGGAGAATCGCAACATCACGCTGCGTGTGCTCAACGGCACGAAGTTCTCCGGCTTCGCCAAGGCGGTGAGCGACGCGTTGCAGAACCGCGAGTTCAACCCCCAGACGCCGGGCAACTACACCAAGAAGGTGGATCGCACGATGATCGTCTTCGGCAAGAACGGCGTGAATCAGGCGTACACCGTGGCAAGCAATTTCACCGATGCCATGCTGGTTATGGACGACCGTCAGGACCAGCTGATCGACGTCATCGTGGGCGCCACGTTCGACAATCTGCAGGATACGAAGAAGGTTCCCGCCGCAGGCAAGGCGATCACCGGCATCCAGGGCTGCGTCGCGGTGGACAAGATGACCGACCTGCCCAAGGCGCCCGAGCATGATGCGGTGAATCCGCAAAGCTGACCGCCAATCGAAATCGATATAGGCAATATGAAAAACCCGCGCTCCCCCAATCGGGAACGCGGGTTTTCGTATTCGAGCTGTTCCATGCATGCGGCGAAACCACCGCATGTCAATCGCTATTCGCCCTGCTCCTTGTACCAGCGTTCCAGCTCGGCAACGGCCACGTCACGCTCCACCGGACCGTTATCGAGGCGGTATTCCAGCATGTGCTTGTACGCCTTGCCGACCATCGGGCCTGGTTCGATGCTTAGCAGCTGCATGATCTCGTCGCCGTTGAGGTCAGGACGGATCGCGTCGAAGTCTTCCTTTTCTTTCAGGTCGCGCACACGCTGTTCCATCTCGTCCATGGCCGCCGAGAACATCATGGCCTTGCGCTTGTTCTGCGTGGTCGTGTCGGCGCGCGTAAGGCGGTTCAGACGCTCGTACAGCGGGCCAGCGTCCTTGACGTAGCGGCGGACCGCGGAATCCGTCCACGGCTCCTCCACGTAGCCGTGGAAGCGCAGATGCAGGTTGACCAGCTCGCTGACGTCCTCGACCATGTGGTGGTCGAAATGCAGTGCCTTCAAACGCTTGCGCGTCATCTTCGCGCCGACGGCGTCATGACGGTGGAAGCTCACCTTGCCGCCCGCTTCGAAACGACGGGTCTTCGGCTTGCCGATGTCGTGCAGCAGAGCCGCCAGACGCAGCGTCAGGTCCGGGGCCGGCACCGGACCGTCGGGACCGGTTTCGAGGGCGACGGCGCGTTCGATGACGATCATGGTGTGTTCGAACACGTCCTTATGGCGATGGTGCTCGTCGATTTCCAGCTGCAGCGCGGGAATTTCCGGCAGCACGATGTCGGCAAGACCGGAATCGACCAACGCTTCGATGCCGGCGCGCGGGCGATCGGACAGCAGCAGCTTGACCAGTTCGTCGCGCACACGTTCGGCGGAGACGATTTCGATGCGATCGACCATGTCGGACAGCGCTTCGGCGGTTTCCGGCTCGATGCGGAAGCCGAGCTGCGCCACGAAACGCACGGCGCGCATCATGCGCAACGGATCGTCGTCGAACGACTGCCGCGGATCGACGGGGGTACGCAGCACGCCTTTGGCCAAATCGTTCGCACCGCCGAACGGATCGACGAATTCGAGTTCCGGAACACGCAACGCCATCGCGTTGACGGTGAAATCGCGGCGGGAAAGATCGCCTTCCAGCGTGTCGCCGTAATTGACTTCCGGCTTGCGCGAGTCGGGGTCGTACGTGTCGGAACGGTAGGTGGTCACCTCCACTTTCACCTCGGTGCCGTCCTCACGCCTGCGCATCGCGCCAAGCGTGCCGAATTTGCGGCCCATATCCCAGAAGCCATCATGCCCAAAACGGCGCAGAATATGCTCAAACTGCTCGGGACGCGCCGATGTGCAGAAATCCAAATCATGCGATTTGCGATGCAGCAGCAGGTCGCGGACAGGACCCCCGACCAGTGCCAGTTCGTAGCCTTCCGCAGCAAACATACGTCCTAATTCAATGGCCTCTGGCCACACTTCGAAGTTCACGCCATACCTTTCAGCACCACAAGTTTTCCGTTTACCAGCATACCGTTACCCCACCTGCACACAGAATTGAGTATGGTTGGAATCATGATTACGCCCGCAGACCTTGCACGCATGCTTGCCCATGCTGCGGACGACCATGCCCAAAATCCGCTGGAACCGGACGAACTGCTGTACACATCGCAGTCGGTTTCGCTGCAGCAGCTGCAACAACTACAGCAATTGCAGCAGCGCACGATTATCACGCCGAGCGCGCCTACGCCGGCGATGATGCCGCGCCGGCGCACCGCGGATGGTCCGACCACGTTCGCATCGCTTGACGCGCAGGAGCTGCCGGTGGTGCGCGAGTATTCGGCGGGCGGGCTGGTGTTCGACGACAAGGGTCGCGTGGCGATCATCGCACGTCATTCACGCAGCGGGCATTTGGAATGGTGCCTGCCGAAGGGACATATCGAAAAAGGCGAAACGCCGCAGCAGACGGCCGTGCGCGAAGTGCATGAGGAAACCGGCATTCTGGGCGAGGTGGTCGATTCCATCGCCACCATCGACTATTGGTTCACCGGTACCAGCCAACGCGTGCACAAGCTGGTGCACCACTTCGCGTTGCGGCAGATCGGCGGCGAGCTGACCGTCGAAGGCGATCCCGACCATGAGGCCGAAGACGCCATTTGGGTGGATTTTGCTGATTTGGACGATGTGCTGAGCTATCCGAACGAACGGAAGATAGCATGGTTGTACGCAAGGAAACTCAACAGACAGGCGTAATAGTGAATCAATCCGCACAACGGCACGTTTCGCGTGGCCTTCGCGCGTTATCATCCATCCTCGCCATGGTATTGACCATGGCGTTGATGTTGTTATACGCACCCACGCCATCGGCAAGGGCCATGGAATCGACCACATCGGCGGAGTCGACGGACGGTATGTTGTCCATCAACTCTTCCACGGCCGTATTGACGGACACCTCCGGATACCATCTGAACGCCACGGTGACCAACACGACCGGACAGGAGATTCCCGCGGGAACGCTGACGCTGGCCATGAACGCCTTCTACACGTTCGTTTCGCGCAACGACATCCAGGATTGGTCTGAAGGCAACGGGCGAATCCCCACCCCGCAATCCGTGGGACAGGCCGATGTGCCCGCGTTGCAGCCGGGAGCCAGCACCAACGTGAGCATCGACGCGGACGCCCATCAGGAATCGCTCGCGGCCATCAACTCTTGGGGGCCGAAGCCGGTGCTGCTGAGCTATTCCGCCAACGGAACCCCCCTTGCTCAATCGCATACGTTCGTGACGCGCACCGGCGCGGGACTCCACACGCCCAGCACGCCGGCGCTGCACATCACCGTCGCCCAGCCGCTGGCCGCCAACGGGTGGACCACCGACAGCAAGCTGCTTGGACAGCTGGTCGATGAAGGGGGTATTTCCTCCTCGAAACTGGCGAAAATCGCCATGCCCAGCAAGGATGACGACGCACGGCTCAAATCGTTGCAGCAGACCTTCGCCAAGCACGACATGCTGCAGGTCGTAGGAGATCCGACCTACCTGCAGGCGATGGCGATGCCAACGCGGGTCGACGGCATCACCCAGCCCGCATTGTTCGACATAACCGCCTACAGCGCCATGAACAACGCTCCGGCCTACAGCGCAGCCGGTATCAACGACCGTCAATGGTCCGCAGCCAAAGCCCGGAAAACCTATCAATCGGCATTGGGTGACAGCAACGCGGACATCACCGCATACGCGTGGCAGGGCAACGGCAATTGGACCCTGCAGGCGTTGACGAAGGCCCGCCAGCAGGGGTACGGCACCGTCATCGCCACGCATGACTTCGAAGAGGACGATGCGGATACCGTACGTACCGGCAAGACGGTGGTCTCCACCGACGCCGGGGACGTCACCGTGCTTTCCGCGCAGAATGTGCTTTCCGGCCTGGCCCAAGGCAAGGCGACCAGTGACGATGCCAACGCCGACAGCGAGGGAACCACGGCCGGCAGATTGGCGCGATTCGTCGCGCAAAGCGCGTTCTACCAGATGGAACAGCCTTATGCGGAACGCAACCTGCTGGTCTGTCTGAACGAGGATTCCGACCCCAGTGTTGTAGACGCGCTGATGAGCGACATCGAGCAGTCGCCGTGGCTGAACCTCACCGATCTCGCCACGTTGAAGGATGCCGACATCTCCGAAGATGCGGCCAGCATGTCAACCGATCTTCCCCAAACGGACGGCCTTACCGATAGCATGCGCAGCGACGTCCAGCAGACTCTGAGCGCGCTGGCGAACTCATCGAGCAACATCAAACGTTTCAATACGTCGATCCTCGTCAAGCCGAACGGAAAAGACGAATCCGACGTCAACACCTGGAGCAGGCAGCTGACGAACGCCCACACCATCATGGCCCTGCACGCGTTGGGCGGCGAAAGCCCTTCCAGAAGCACGATGGCGGAAGGCGCGAACCAGCTCGCGGCCCTGCTGATCAACGGTGTGGCGATCACGCCGACGGAAAGCGTGAACGTGGTCAGCGAAACCGCGAAAATGCCGGTGACCATCAGCAACAGCCACCCGTACCCGGTAAAGGTGAAGGTCTCGTCGCTGACCGATTCCATGCAGATCGTCACGTCCCGATTCGACACCGTGCAGGTGCCGCCCCACGGCGAGGCACAGGTGGCGTTCACCATCCGTGTGTCCACGTCCGGCACCGCCAACGCCACCATCAGCCTGTTCGACAGGAATGGTGCAGCGTTTGGAGCCACGCAGGTCACCCACATCACCAGCGCGCTGCAGATCAGCGACAAGAGCGGTTTCGTCATCATCGGCTTCGCCGTGCTCTTGGGCGCTGTGGGACTGTGGCGTCAATTCAACCGTAAGAAGGATCCCGACGAATGAGTTCTTCCGTTGGCCGTAACTCACTGATCATGGCCTCCGGTACCGCCGCTTCGCGCGTGACCGGCCAAATCCGCACCATCCTGCTTGCCTGGGCCTTGGGCACCACCGGCTATGCCGCCAACGCCTACCAGGCCGGTTCGATGATTCCGCAGGTCATCTACACACTGGTTTCCGGCGGCATCTTCAACGCGGTGCTTGTGCCGCAGATCGTGCGCACGCTGAAATCGAAGGACGCCGAAACCAAGCTCAACAAGCTCATCACCCTTGCCATCACCTTGTTGTTGGGTGTGACGCTGCTCATGGCCGTTGCCACGCCGTTGTTGACCAAACTGTATGTCAACGGCAGCGCCGAAACCATGGCCCTCGCCACCTCCTTCACCTTGTGGTGCATGCCCCAGATCTTCTTCTACGGCCTGTATACGGTGATCGGGCAGATTCTCGCGGCGAAGGACCATTTCGTCACGTATGCGTGGAGCTCGGTCGGCGCGAACATCATCAGCTGCATCGGTTTCGGCGCGTTCATCGCGATGTTCGGCAGGGCCACGGAACGTCCGCTGGACTTCTGGACGCCGACGAAAATCGCGCTGACCGCCGGCACTTGGACGCTTGGCGTGGCGTTCCAGGCGCTGGTGCTGTTCATTCCTTTGACGAGAATCGGCCTGAAATACCGTCCGAAATTCGGCGTTCACGGCATCGGACTGCGTTCGATGGGACCGGTCGCCGCGTGGAGCCTCGGCATCGTCGGCGTCGATCAGATCGTCAACATCATCGTCACCCGCGTGGCCACCAGCGCGCCGTTCAAGGCTTCGGAACAGCTGCATATGAGCCAGTTGGACGTGGCCGGCAACGCCTCGTATCAGAATGCGTACACCATCTACATGCTGCCGTATTCGCTGATCGCCGTGTCCATCGCCACTGCGATCTTCCCGAAAATATCGAAAGCCATCGCGGACCGCAATATCGACGAGGCGCGCAAGGATCTGAGCTCGGCCCTGCGTAATCTCAATCTCATCATGTGCTTCTTCGCAGCGGCGTTCATCGTGCTTCCGTTGCCGATCATCCTCGCACTGCTGCCGTCCATCAGCGTGCGTGAGGCGCTGCTCATCAGCGCGCCGCTCGCCGCTTTGGGCATCGGCCTGCCACTTTCCAGCTCGTATTTGGTCATCCAACGCACGTTCTACGCGTTCGAAGACGGCAAGCATCCGTTTATTTTCATGGCGATCACCATGGCCATCCAGGGTGGCGTCATCATCGCGTCGACGTTCATTCTGCCGCCCACGCAGTGGATCACCGTCATCGGATTGGCGATTTCGGTGAGCTTCATCCTGCCGTATCCGCTGCTTACGCACATGCTCCGCTCCCGTTTCGACGGCGATGTGGACGACAAGCGCATCATCACCGCCTATGCGAAGGCGCTGGTGGCCACGATAGCCGCCTGCGTGATTGGCCTGCTGTGCCGCAACGGCGTCTACCGGCTGGTCGGAGCGCATATCGGCCCCGACGACGGCACTATGAACTGGGGTCAGGCGGTTCTGTCCGCGATACTGCTCACCATCGTCATCGCCATCGTCTATCTGGCGTGCCTGTGGGCGCTGCGTGCCGAGGAGCTCACTTCGGTCGTGGGCATGCTCGCCGCCCGCATACCAGGGCTTGGCAACAAGCCTAAGTCTGGCGGAACGGCCAGCCCCAACGGTAAACTTGAGCAAAGTACCGCCGAAAACGGCGACCAAGAATAACAGCGTAGGTAGAACAATCGTTACAGAGTTGAAGGAAACCATGAAACCTCAACTGGGAGATACCATCAGCAACCGCTATGTGCTGGTTTCGCCATTGCGCGAGGAAACCGGCTTGCAGGTTTGGAAGGCAAGCGATCACGTGCTTGCCCGGGATTGCCAGCTTTTTATCGTCAACAACCGCAAGGCTTTGCAGGACGTCAATGCGACGGCCTCCATGCTGGCGATTTCCCACGACGCCCATTTCACGCAGGTGCTGCAGCTTCAGCACGTGGGCGAGGTGGCGTTGGTGATCACGCAGCTCGATGCCGGCATGTCGTTGAGCGAGTATCTCACGCAGTCCAGCAAGCCGCTGAGCTTCACCGCGATCCGTTCCATTCTTGGTGAGGTCGTCGAAGCCCTGCACGTGTTGCAGAAAGACAATCTCACGCATTTCTCGATCAGCACGGACACCGTGCGATTGACCCGCAACGGCATTGAAATCGCCGACGCGCCGGTAAGCATCATGCTGGCCGATACTTCGCGCGTGCAATCCGTGGAAAACCAGGAGCAGCTTGCGATTCGCCAGGTCGCTTCCCTGCTGTATTCCCTGCTGACGCGCACGCCGTCGACGCTGTCCACGAACTACCATCTTGACGCGATTTCACCGAACGTGCCGATGGAGTTCCGCGTGATTTGCAAGCGTGGTCTGGATCTCAAGGAGAAGGACGGTTTCCCGACCGTTCCGATGGCCACCATCGCCGAATTGGAGGCGTTGCTGGGCGACTACGAGCCGCTGGCGAAGCTTAACGGCCCCGATATTGCGTTACCGTCCGCGGATTCGGAATGCTCGATTGTGAACGTGCCCCTGCTGCAGATTCTCGAGCAGGATGCCATCGCCTTGCCCGATACGCTGGCTGAAACCGGAAGCATTCCGGAAATGACGTTCGAAGCGCCTGAACCACACACTGATTTCTCCGACAGCAAGGAAGCCTTGGCCAAGGGTATGGCCGCGACCGGCGGTGCCGTGAAATCGCTGTGGAACAACAGCCGCGAACTACTCAGCGAAGAGGACCTCGACGGATCCTCCGAAGATGTGGATTCGCCGTTCTCCTTCCCCATCCGTGTTTCCACGCCGTCGCCGCAGGGCGATTATCATACGGACGATTCGCAATTGGAGAAGACCGGTCGCATTCCGGTGATCGGACCTGACGGACAGGTCATCGAGCCGGGCGAGGAATCCGCACGCGCGTTGAAGGCGGAGCAGGAAGCGATCGACGCGGAATATCAGAACGAAAACGGAACCCCCGTTGCGGTGCCGCCGAGCTTTGCCCCTAAAGCCTCTTCCTCCAGTCCGGCCGAGGTCGCCAATGCCAAATTGTTCGGCAAGCTCACCACCAAGGTCGTGGCCATTGTGGTCGCGTTCATTGTGGTGGCCGTCGCATTGGGATTCGCCATTCATGGTTTGACCAAGAAGCCGGATGACGGCATCACCAATACGAATTCCAACAATCCGTGGCCGGAAATGAACCTTGACGACGTGCCTTTCGGCGATAATGGCGATTCCGGCAATGGCAGCAGCTCCGCCAGCGATGCAAACAGCGATTCCAACGATGCCAACAGCTCCGACAACGGCAGCTCCGATTCCAGCAAGCCGAAGAAAACCACGAAGAAGAGCCATTCCGCCAAGAAGGACGTCGACAAGGTGGTGACTTCGGATAAGAAGGTGCGGAAGGTTCCGGAACCGAAGATGCCGGAGAACACGACTCCGTATGAGATCGACAACCGCCAGTTCCTGTCCAATCCGGACGGACAACAGGGTTACGGTTATTACCTCCACCTCAGCCAGCCCCAGAAAGCGTATCGCATGGTCATCAAGATCCGTTCTTCCGGCGGCCAGGGCTACATTCGCGTGAACGCCAAGTCCAGCCCGAACCAGGGTGAACAGGTCGCCCAGTTCGAGTTCGACGCCAGCGGCACCACCGAAATCAAGTTCAACAAGGCCGTGGAGACCCAGGACATCCTCTTGTGGGTGCCGTTCGACAGCCTTCCCGGCAACCAGCTGTACATCGATTCGGTGCAGATTTTCTGACGCATCGGCAGACAAGGAGGGTGTGCGGATTGTTCCGCACACCCTCTTTTTGTTTCACGTGAAACAACATGACGGATAGCTGACTTTTTTGAACGCCTTTTTGAACGCCTTTTTGAACGCCATCTGCAAAACCGCCCGCAACCGTCGTGGAAACTGCATTACAGTAGCAACCATGAGTGATATGCGTGATGTGGTGATTATCGGTTCCGGCCCGGCTGGCTATACTGCCGCGATCTATCTTGGCCGCGCCGGCTTCGAGCCGCTGGTCGTCGCCGGCGCGCTGACGCCCGGCGGCCAGTTGGTCAACACCACCGAAGTGGAGAATTTCCCAGGCTTTCCCGATGGCATCATGGGTCCGGATCTGATGGACAATATGCGCAAGCAGGCGGAACGGTTCGGCACGCATATCGTTTGGGACGATGTTGTTTCGGTTGCTTCGAATGCCGATTCCGGCATCAAAACCGTCACCCTTGACGGCGGCGACGTGTACGACGCACGCGCGCTGGTCATCGCAACAGGCTCAAACTATCGTAAGCTGGGCGTGCCAGGCGAGACGGAATACGCAGGCAAAGGTGTCTCCTACTGCGCCACCTGCGATGGTTTCTTCTTCCGCAACAAGCCGATTGTGGTGGTCGGCGGCGGCGACAGCGCTTTCGAAGAAGCTGATTTCCTGTCCCGTTTCGGCTCGTCCGTCACCCTTATTCATAGGCGTTCCACGTTCCGTGCTTCCCGCATCATGGTGGAGCGTGCGCAACGCAATCCGAAAATCGATTTCATGCTTGACGCTGTGGTGCAGGAGATTCGCGGCGACGAGAACGGCGTGCAGGAGGTGGAGGTGCGCAACACCGCCACCGAAAAGACCTCTGTAATCCCCGCTAACGGCGTTTTCATGGCGATTGGGCACACTCCTGCCACTGCTTTTCTTAACGGGCTTGTAGACGTCGATTCAGCCGGTTATATCACGGTCGATGGCGCCAGCACGCGTACCAGCGAACCCGGCGTTTTCGCCGCGGGAGACTGCGTGGATAGCGTCTATCGGCAGGCCATCAGCGCGGCGGGCATGGGGTGCCGCGCCGCGCTGGATGCGCAGGCTTATCTCGATTCGCTCAAGTAAGGCTCAAATCGTTCAAATCATTATCGCTCGCCGAGCTCGATTGGCTCGGTTCGTTCAGCTCTGCTGCTGCATAAGCAGGTCGACGATGCGTTTCATATCGTCTTCCGATTTGAACACGATTTCGATTCGCCCGTGCTTCTTCGATCCCTTGATGGAGACCTTGGTGCCGAAACGCTGCTCCAGACCAACCTGAACGGGGGTACCAGCCCACGGATTGAGCTTGCTGGCCTTCGGCTTCTTGGGCTGGTCGCTTTCGGCGGCCTTCATCGACACGATTTCCTCGGTGCTGCGTACGGACAGTCCCTCGGCGATGATGCGCGTGGCCAGCTGTTCCATATCCGCTTCCGTCGGCAGTCCCAGCAGCGCACGCGCGTGGCCCGCGGACAGCAGTCCGGATGCGACCTTCTTTTGCACGGCGGCCGGCAGGTTGAGCAATCGCAAGGTGTTGGCGATTTGCGGACGGGATTTCGACACCGACTTGGACAGTTGGGCCTGCGTCAGGCCGAAATCGTCGATCATCTGCTGGTAGGCAGCCGCCTCTTCCAGTGGATTCAGCGCGACGCGATGCAGGTTTTCCAGCAGTGCGTCACGTAGCATGTCGTCATCGGCGGTGGTTTTGACGATGGCCGGAATCGTTTTCAGGCCGGCGATCTGCGATGCGCGCCAACGACGTTCGCCCATGATGAGCTCGTACATGCTATCCATGCGCCCGTCGAACATGTTGTGCGGTTCGGCCGGTTTGGCTGCGGCTTCCCTGCGGGCGGCTTCGATTTGCGATTGCGGACGCTTGCGTACGACGATTGGCTGCAGTACGCCGACTTCCTTGATGGATTCGGCTAGCTCGCGCAGGTCGTCTTCATCGAAAATGGTACGTGGCTGATGCAGATTGGGACCGACGTCGCTCAAACGCAGTTCAACCAGATATCCACCCTGCACGGGAAGCAGTTCCGGTTCGTCCTTCTTATGTTCGGTCGGCGTGGTTTCACGTGAAACACTCCCCTGCTGCTCGCCCTGTTCGGAAGCTGGCTGAGCGGTGGAGCCGAAGAACATGTCCGCGGGATGCGCGCTTTCGTTCAACGAAATCGACGGCATGCTGGCACGACGATGCTGGTTTTTCTTGGTTGTTTCACGTGAAACAGCATGCTTCATCCCCTGCACGGCGTTCACCGATGCCTGTGCGGTAGCGGACGCGCTCTTGGATTCCACATGCTCATCAGTCTTGGAAGCCTTGATTTCTTTGGCGGCAGCGGCAGGCGCCGCATGCTCCTGATGCTGCGGCTCCCCCGGAAGAGAAGGAAACAGTGCGCCAAGACCTTTACCCAAACGCGACTTAGTTGCCATGATCAGTTCTCATTCCTTCTTGCATCGATTGCCTGCAGCACCGTATCGGAACGACGCGAAAGTTCCAGCGCGGCTTCGCAGTACGCGATCGCACCCATGCCCTTGGGGTCGTATGCGATCACGCTTTGGTTGAAGCTTGGCGCTTCGGAAATCTTCACCGTGCGCGGAATGGTGGTGTCGAGCACGATTGTCGGATAGTGCTTCTTCACTTCCCCATGCACTTCGCGGCTCAGCAGCGTGCGCTTGTCGTACATGGTGATGAGCATCGTGGAGACCAGCAGCGACGGATTGTAATGTTCCTGCACCAGTCCGATGGTGTTGATGAGCTGGCCCAAACCTTCCAAGGCGTAATACTCGGCCTGAATCGGAATCAGCATTTCGTGCACGGCGCACATGGCGTTGATCACCAGCAGACCCAGGCTCGGCGGGCAGTCGATGATCACGTAATCGTAATGCTCTTCGCTGGTGGCGAGGAACTCGTCCACCGCGTTCTTCAGCAGCGAGTTGCGGTCCGCCATGTCGGCGACTTCCAATTCGGCGCCACTCAAATCGATGGATGCGGGGACCACGTCGAGGTTGTCGAAATCAGGGCACGTGCACTTGACTTCCGCGATGCGCTTGCGTCCTTCGATGACGTCATACACCGAAGGCTGACCGGAGGCGTGCGGGGCACCCAATGCCGTGGAGGCGTTGCCCTGCGGATCCATATCAATAAGCAGGACCTTGCATCCGAAACGGGCCAAGGCCGCGGACAGGTTCACCGCGGATGTGGTTTTGCCGACGCCACCTTTCTGGTTGGCGACTGCGATCAGGCGCGTTTGGGCCGGCTTCGGGCAGACCGCATGCTCCAATGCCTTGTATCGCGTCGATTCATCAGCGATTTGCGCGCCTACGGGGGATGTCGAGCCTTCGAAGATTCGCTTGATGGTTTCCGTGGCGGATTCCATCGACGTCAAATTGTCTGGTTCTTCAGGTCCAGTCATGAACTAGCCTTCCTATACATATTCAACAATCAAGTTTCATCATTTGGGTGGACAGATTTTCACCTGTTCACGGCCATGTGCACCATTGTGAACAACGGTGGATAGTTGGTGGATAACTCATCCGACCACCCAAAAGTTATCCACAGAACAATCGTTGCAATTCCAAGCTTCTTCAAGATGCTTCGTAACACATTTCCGCGATTGTGGATACTGTGGATAACTCACGCGATTTTGTGGATAACTTATCGCTTGTCCACCATCAGCACATGCGTCGGTTCCAGACCCGGACCGACCTCGGCCTCCACCACGCGGGGATGGATACCGCCGTTTTTGGAGATCTCTTTGGTGGCCTTGACGATTTCCTCCTGCGCGGATCGTCCTTTCAGGGCAACCAGCCGTCCGCCTTTGTCCAGCAACGGCAGCGTCCATCCGGATAGTTTGGTCATCGGCGCAACCGCACGGCAGGTCACCACGGCAAACGGATGCCTGACCGGGATGGGATTTCCGTCGAGATCGACGGCATCCTCTCCCCTGCCCTTCCGGCCACCGTTCGAACCGCGGACGGCTTCGATTACGGCGTTGGCTCGGGAGCGCACTATCGAGACATTGTCCAATCCCATTTCGTCAACGCACTCATGAAGCCATTCGATACGGCGTTCCATCGGTTCCACCAAAGTGAACTGGTGGTCCGGCAGGCAGGCGGCCGCCACGATACCGGGGAATCCTCCACCACTGCCGATATCCGCCACCGTCTTGAATTGCCTCTTGGCCGTTGCTTCACGGATGAACGGTACGATGGCCGCGGAGTTCAGAATATGCCGTTCCCAAATAATACCGACATCGCGTGGCCCTATCAGCCCGCGCGGCTCTCCTTCCGCAGCAAGTTTCACGTGAAACACCTTCAACTTGCCCAATGCATCGCCAAGCACTTCCTCAAGAATCGGCGACCCATCCAATTCGTCATTCACATCACTCATGCACACCATCCTAATCTACAGGCATCAAAAAGCGCCGCGAGAAACTCGCGACGCTTCATGTTTCACGTGAAACTATTTCAGGCTTCGTCGATCTCGTCGGCGTCATCGGCTGCGGAAGCCTTGACGTACACCGTGACGTAACGATGCGGTTCTTCGCCATGGGACCGAGACTTCATGCCTTCCTCGCGCACCACATCATGGATGATCTTGCGTTCGAAGGAGTTCATCGGCTTCAGGTCCACCGGCTCGCCAGTCTCGCGCGCCTCGTCGATGGCATCCAGCGCAAGGTCGTGCAGGCGCTGGCGCTTGCGCTTCAGATAGCCGTCCACGTCCACAATGAGGTGGGACCGCTCGCCGGTCTTCTGTTGTACGGCGAGTCGGGTGAGCTGCTGCAGGGCGTCCACGACTTCGCCGTTGCGTCCGATCAGATGTTTGATGTCGGTGTCGTCGTCGGCAACGATCTGCACGGTCGGACGGTTGTTGCGCACGCCCATTTCGATATCGCCCTCGTAGTCGACGATGTCAAGCAATCCTTCAAGGTAATCGGCAGCGATGTCAGCTTCGTCATTGAGCTGATCGATGGTTTTCTCAGCATCCTGCGCCATGGTGTTTTACTCCTTTGAGCGGGGTTCGTATTATTTCAAGTCTACTGAAAGTCTACTGATTGGGTTGTATCATATGGGCGATTCGCCCGATACAAAAGCGGTGTGTCCTGCGTTTCACATGAAACACAGGACACACACTTGATGTTATTTCTTCTTCTTCTTTTTGCGGCTTGGCTGCTGACGCTGGAAGCCGTTCTTTTCCTTCGCCTCCGCGGCCTTCTTGGCTTTCTGCAGCTCCTCCTCTTCGAGGGACGGCAGACCGGCCTTGGCGCGGCGGGCGTTCTCGTGGGCGTGGTCGCGCTTTTCCTTCGCTTCGGCGGCCGGGGATCCCGGAGTCGGGAAGACGTGGATCTGCCAGACGGAACGCAGCAGGTTGCAGATGTTGTTGGTCAGCCAGTACACCAGCACTGCGAACGGCATGGCGACGCCGGAGAAGATGTACATGATCGGGAACATCCACAGCATCATCTTCTGCATCATTTCAGTCTGCTTGTTCGCAGCGCTCTGGGCCATGTTGCGCTTCATGCTGTTGTACTGCATGAGCCACAGGCAGAAGCACATCAACGCCACGAAGATGCCGATGATGATCTTGCCGTGGATGTCGGCGGTGGTGAAGTTCTCGGCCACGTTCACGCCGAACACGTTGGTGGAGGTGAACTGCTTGGCGGTGGCGATGTCGAAGGCGCCGAGGCCGGAACCGTTCCTGAACTTGCCACGGGCGATGTATGGAATGGCCGACAGGGTGTAGAACATGCACATGAACACAGGACCCTGCACGAACATAGGCAGCATCGACGTGCAGCCGCCCATCGGGTTCGCGTCGTTGTCCTGGTAGAGCTTCATCATCTCGCGTTGCAAAGCCTCTTTGCTGGCGGGATCGTTCTTGCCTTTGTACTTGTTTTGGATGCGCTGCATCTTGGGCTGCAAAACGGCCATCTGGGCCTGCATCTTGCGCATGCCCTTCATGGACTTGTAGAACAGCGGGAACACGCACGCCTGGACCACAATCACCAGGAACACGATGGACATGACCCACGAGAAACCGATCTCGTTCATGCCCAGCATCACCATGAATCGGTGGAATCCGGCCATAATCTGCGTCATGAGCCACTCGACGGGGTACAGGAGCTTGTACAGCCAGCCCCAGAAACCACTATCGAGGAGGAATTGATCTTGATTCATTACAGGCCATTCTCCTTATCGCCTATAGGTTCATCTACATCCAGAGGCGTGAGACGAGGCTCCTCGTGTGCCTTCGACCACGAACATCTGTAAAACAAGGAATAGAGCTGTGGAACGTCGTCGATTCCTCCACGGTTCCACTGGTTGCAACGAAGAAGGCGTAATAACGCAAGAAGGCCACCTTTAAGGCAGCCAAATCGTTCAATCGCCTGAATCGCATAATTGGAGCAGCTGGGATAATACCGGCACCGAGGTGCGGTATGGGCGGAAATATGTTTCTGATACCAGCGGATGAGCCGCACCATCCAATTGCGATGATGCCCCTTGCTCATTGTCGGGAAGCGGTTTTACGTTTCACCGCTTCGAAACACGATGCCATCTGCTGCTCAAGCGACAGGAAATCGGCACGTGCGGCACTTGGCTTGGCACGCAACACGATATCGCAGGATTCAGGTAATAGTGATTCGTACTTTCGTGCAAGCACACGGAAACGCCTCTTCACGGCGTTGCGCGTGACCGCGTTGCCAACAGCTTTGGAAACGGCCAAGCCGACACGGCGGCCTTGCACCGTCGCTGTATCGCCCGTTACGACATCGTCGTGCATCAGATAATGCACGACGATGTCTTCTCGCGATACCCTACGACGGCGTTTGAGCACCGCAACAAAATCGCGATGGCTTTTCAGCCGTTCCACCGCTCTATGCCACTAAAAAATCAGGCAGCGAGGGACTTGCGGCCCTTGGCGCGGCGACGGTTGATCAGAGCGCGGCCTGCGCGGGTGCGCATGCGCTGACGGAAACCGTGCTTCATGTGGCGACGGCGGTTGTTCGGCTGGAATGTCCTCTTCATAATTAATGCTCCCGGTGTTTTTAGCCATGCCAAGGCACGGCTCCTCATGAGTCAAGCTCTACTAAATTACTCTGACCCCTGAACAGATTGTCGCGTCGTCCATTTTTCTTCACATTTTCATGGGGATTCCCCACATAAAACAATCCACATAATCGTTGCGATTCCGCCGAATTCCCCACAAAAGTTATCCACAAACTACAACAATGTTATTCACATTTCAATCTTTTCAACACGCAAGCCGGTGGATAACTCGGGGAAAAGAGAGTACAAATATACAGTTGCACATCAGTGGTACGTCTGTCGAGAAAGGATTATCCGTGGCTGATAACACGACAACAGATCCTCTCGAGCAGGCTCGTGGGGTGTGGTCCGACGCTTTGGCCCTGCTGCACCAGAATCCGTCGCTGTCCGTACGCGACAAAAGCTGGCTGGAGAACGTCTATCCCGAAGGCATGTGGGGTCCGACCATCATGCTGTGCGTGCCCAGCGAGGCGGCGCAGCAGGCTTTGCAGACCGAATTGAACAAGCCGTTGATGGAGGCGTTGCGCGAATCCGCCGAACAGGACATCTTCCCCGCCTTCAAAATCGTTGAAATGAAGCCGAAAACGGAGGAACAGCCGGAGGAAACCTATCCGCGCTTCTCCCCCGCGAAATCGCCGGCGAAATCCCCTGCGAACGAGACGATGCAAGGCCAGTTGCCGATTCCCGCGACGATGCCGCCGGAACAGGACCATTTCCAGAGCGGCCAGAACAGGCCGCTGCTCGACCCCGAAACGCATTTGAACAAGAACGCCACCTTCGACACCTTCGTGCCCGGCGATTCCAACCGTTTCGCACGTACCGTGGCGCTGGCCGTGGCGGAGGGTTCCGGCCATGATTTCAATCCGTTGTGTATCTACGGAGGCTCCGGCCTGGGCAAAACCCATTTGCTGAACGCCATCGGCAACTACGCGCTGGTCAAGGACCCCAATCTGAAGGTCCGCTACGTCACCAGTGAGGAATTCACCAACGAATTCATCGAGGCTCTGGCCGATACGAACCAAAGTTCCGGCCAGATCAAGGAATTCAACCGCCGCTACCGCGAGGTCGACGTGCTGCTCATCGACGATATCCAGTTCCTGAGCGGCAAGGACGCGACCCTTGAGCAGTTCTTCCACACGTTCAACACCCTGCATCAGGCCAACAAGCGCATCGTGATCGCCTCCGATGTGCCGCCGAAGGACCTGCAGGGCTTCAACGAACGTCTGATCTCCCGCTTCGAATCGGGCCTGACCGTGGACGTCAAACCGCCGGATCTGGAGACGCGAATCGCCATTCTGCGCATGATCGCCACCATGAACGGCTCCAATATTCCCAACGACGTGTTCAACCTGATCGCGGAACGGTTCACCGAGAACATCCGCGAGCT
>OHUJ01000318.1_pt1 | contig 25249 bp, 20 predicted proteins | sample 1579241 | NCBI WGS metagenome assembly OHUJ01 (sample SAMEA3882547, study PRJEB24775) | human gut metagenome | biome: human-associated habitat; feature: intestine environment; material: feces | place: Netherlands | collected 2009/2010
CCGCGCCGGCCGTGCGTGGTACTTCGAGAGCCGCAAGGCGTGGCGCACGGTCGCAAAGGCCGCCCTCGTCCTGACGGCCATTGCCATGGCGTGGCTGCTCGACACCTGCGTGCTGGACTTCCTGCAGCTGAACGTCGCGCGCCTGTTCGCCGGCTTCACGTGCGGCGTCGAGCTGTGGTCGTTCCTCGAGAACGCCGCGCAGCTCTCCGACGCCCCCTTCTTCCTGCGCATGCGCCGCTACGTCCGCCGCCGCATCGGAAAGGAGGTGGGCGATGAGTAGGGGACTGCGCAACAACAACCCCGGCAACATCCGCCGCTCGAAGGTCCGCTACCGGGGCGAGGTGCAACCCTCGCAGGACCCCGAGTTCCGGCAGTTCAGCGCCCCCGAGTGGGGCTACCGCGCGATCTTCGTGCTGCTCGACACCTACCGCGTGCGCTACGGGCTACGGACCGTCACGCAGATGATCTCCCGCTGGGCGCCGCCCACCGAGAACCGCACGCAGGCCTACATCGACGCCGTCTGCCGCATGACGGGGCTGGCGCCCGACGAGCCCCTCGACACGCGCGACCGGGCGACGATGGTCCCCCTGGCGGCGGCCATCTCGCGCGTCGAGAACGGCACGGCGGCCGTCATGCGGGATGTCGAGCGCGGATGGGCGCTCTTTTCCGACTGAATTTCGTATCTTTGGAGGCATGGAACTCCCCGCACTGCGATACGGACGGTTGCTCGCGCACCTGGACCGCATGCCGATGCTCAAGGCCGTCGTGCCGCTGGCTGCCGGCATCGCCCTGGCCGACGTGTGCGAACTCCCGGCATGGTTTCTGGCGGCAGCCTTTCTGACGACGGGCGCGGCGGCGATGCTGCTGCGCTCGTCGCTGTGCACGGTGGCGATGCTCCTCACGGCGGGGCTGGCCGCGGCGCAACTCCGCGCGGGCGAGGCAACTGTGCCGCGCAACGTCGCCACCGGCTGGGAGATCCGCATCGACGACATCCCCGCGGACCGGGGACGCTACTTTGCCGCCAACGGCACGATCACGGCCTGGCGCGACCCGGCAGACGGGCGGTGGCATGCCGCCGCGGACCGGGTGATGGTGCGCACCGACTCGCTCACGCCGCCCGAGGCGGGCGAACGACTCCTCTGCCGCGGGGTGGTGCGGCCCCTGCGCGGCGGATCGGAGAGCTACCGCCGTCTGATGCGCCGCCGGGGCTTCGTCGGAAGCATCTACCTCTCCGGGGCGCAGCTGCTCGACCGGGAGACAGGCCCGGGCAACCGGCTCCACATCGGGGCCGTGCGGCGGCTCGGAAGGCTCGACCTCACGGCGGAGGCCGGGGCCGTCGTGCGGGCCATGACGGCCGGGGACCGCAGCGGCATCACGCCCGGGCTGCGTGAGGCCTACTCGCGCAGCGGATTCTCGCACCTGCTGGCCGTCTCGGGGCTCCACACGGGCATCGTCTTCCTGCTCGTCAACCTCGCGACAGCGTGGATGCCCCTGCTGCGGCGCGGGCACCTGCTCCGCAACCTCGTCGCCGCGGCCGCCGTCTGGCTCTTCGTCGCGGCGGCGGGATTTCCGCCGAGCGCCGTACGGGCCGCCGTGATGTGCACGCTCCTGCAGCTCGCCCTCGCCTCCGCATCGGAGTATGCCGGCATGAACGCCCTCGCCGCGGCGGCCTTCGGCATGCTGCTGTGGAACCCCGCCTGGCTCGGCGACATCAGCTTCCGCCTCTCGTTTCTCGCCGTCGGGGCGATCCTCGCGTGGGGCGTGCCCCTCTGCCGGCGGCTGCGGACCCGGTGGCGGGTGCTCAACACCGTCATCGACGCCTACGTCATCGGCCTCGTGGCCACGGCGGCAACGGCACCCCTCGTCTCGCACACCTTCGGCATCCTTTCGCTGGCGGGGCTGCTGCTCAACCCCGCGGCCATCCTGCTCGCCACGGTCGTCGTGCTGGGCGGCACGCTCTGGATGGTGCTGCCCGTCGGGGTGCTGGCTCCGCTCTTCACCGCGGTGCTCGGCGCGGCGGCCGGGGGCGTCAACGCCCTGGCGCGGCTGACCGCAGCCCTGCCGGGCGGCGTCGTGGAATACACGCTCGGCGGCGGGGCCACGGCGGCCGTCTACCTCTTTTTTGCCGCGGCGACCCTCGCGGCATGGAGTGTGGATGCGAAAAAAAGCGTACATTTGCCTAATCATTAACCCCGGATAACCGCATCATGCAACCGCGCGAAACCCTGACATCCGAAGAGCTTGCCCTGCTCCTCACCGAGCCGGTGCAGCAGGCCATTGCCGCCGCCCGGGGGCGCGACCCGCTGGAGGTGGCGCTCGACCGCCGCATCCCCCATGCGCGGCTCGTCGCCACGCAGGTCAAGTACCTCGCCCGCGCGGAGCGGAAACTGCCGACCTACGCCGCGGCGCAGTGCATCCTCCCGCCGCTGGCCTTCGAGCAGGCATCGAGCGAGGCCTGTGCGGCGCACAAGGCGATCGCGGGCGATGCGGTGCTCGACCTCACGTGCGGGCTCGGTGTCGACACGCTCTTCCTGAGCCGCCGGTTCCGCCGCGTTGTCACCCTCGAGCGCGATCCGGTGCTGGCCGACGTGGCGCGCGAGAACTTCCGCCGCCTCGGCGTCGGGAATGTCGAGGTCGTCACCGCCGCGGCCGAGGAGTACCTCGACGGCGAGGGGCTGCGCTTCGACTGGGTCTACGCCGACCCCGACCGGCGGGCCGCCGACGGGCGCAGGCTCCTGCGGATTGAGGAGTGCTCGCCCGATGTCCTCGCCCTGCGTCCCCGCATCCGCGCGGCGGCCGCCCGGCTCTGTCTGAAGAACTCGCCGCTGTTCGACGTCGACGAGGCGCTGCGCCTCTTTTCGGACGCCCGCGTCGAGGTGGTTTCGCTCGGTGACGAGTGCAAGGAGGTCATCGTCTGCGACGACGGCAGCGGCCCGCTCGTAACGGCCACGGCCCTCGGCCGGGGGAGCTTCGCGGCCCGCCCGGGCACGGAGCCGCCCGCCGCACCGGCACGCCGCTGGCTCGTCGTGCCGGACGTCGCCCTGCAGAAGGCGCGGCTGGCACGGCTGCATCTGGCCGGGCGGGCCGACATGTGGAGCGAAAACGGCTTCGCCTTCGCCGCGGAGGAGCCGCACGGCGTGATCGGGCGGGTGCTCGCCATCGAAAGGATCGAGCCCTACGACCCGCGGCGGCTCAAACGCGAGCTGAAGGGGCGCGGCGCGGAGGTGCTCAAGCGCGACTTCCCGCTCCCGGCCGAGGAGCTGATGCGGCGTCTGGGGCTGCACGCCGGAGGAGACCTGCGGCTGGCCTTCACGAAAAGCGGAGGCGATTTTTGGACAATCCGTCTCAAATGACTATATTTGCGACTGCCCGTCAACGACTTATGAAACTACGCGACATACCGACCTATTTCACCGACACGATCTTCCGCCGCAGCCTCGACGAATGGCGGAATCCCGTCGTGAGGTGGTTCGTCCAGCAGTACAGGCTGTTGTTCTACACGGCGCGCGGGCTGCTGGAGCACGGAACCACCGTCCGCAGCGCGGCGCTGACCTTCTACACGCTCATGTCGCTGGTTCCCATCGTCGCGGTGATCTTCGCCGTCATGAAGGGCTTCGGCCTCGCGGACAAGCTGACCGAAAACCTCTATGCCCTCTTCCCGCAGAGCCCCGAGACGATCGACTACATCATCTCCTTCGCCGAAAAGGCGCTGGCCCGCACGCAGGGCGGCGTCGTGGCCGCCGTGGCGCTGGTGATGCTCTTCTGGGCGGTGATCCGCGTCTTCGCCTCGATCGAGAGCGCCTTCAACAACATCTGGGAGGTGAAGGTCGAGCGCAGCATCACGCGCCAGTACACCGACTACATCGCCGTGGTGATGATCGTGCCGATCCTCTGGATCCTGGCCAACGCCATCGGCAACTACGCCGGCGAGCTGCTCGGCGAGCACGACGGATGGGGATTCGCCCTGCTCTCGCGGCTCTTCTCGATGGTGGTGATCTGGGTGATGTTCACCTTCCTCTACATGATTATCCCCAACGCCCGGGTGCGCCTGCGCAGCGCCCTGATGGCAGGCATCATCGCCGGAACGATCTTCCTCTGCTTCCAGTGGGGCTACATCTACCTGCAGCGCTGGATGACCTCCTACAACGCCATCTACGGCAGCTTCGCGGCCCTGCCGCTGCTGCTCATCTGGCTGCAGACCTCATGGCAGATCCTGCTCTTCGGCGGCGAGCTCTCGTTCGCCTACCAGAACATCGCCCGCTTCGCCGAGGAGCGCGAATCGCTGCTCATCAGCTACGACCAGCGCCGCAAGGTGATGCTCGCCGTGATGCTGACCGTCGTCCGGCGCTTCCGCGAGCAGGGCGGCGCCACCCCCGCCGACGCGATCCGCAAGCGGCTCGACCTGCCGACGCGCATCGTCAACGACGTGCTCTTCCAGCTCGTGCAGGCGGGCCAGCTGATCGCCGTGCGCAGCGGCGACGGCGAACGCGAAGTGGCCTATTCACCGGCACACGAGATATCGACCCTGACCCTCTACGGCGTGCTGAAGGCCGTGGAGCAGTGGGGGCAGACCGGACTGGACTTCTCCCAGACGCCCGACCTGGCGCGCGTGGACCGGGAGGTGGAAAAACTCAAGCAGGAGACGCTCCGCTCGCCCGACAACGTGCGGATCGTGGACCTGCTGTAACCCCGCAGTTTCCGGACGGCGGGGCCCGACAAGACTAAACCGACAGCATGGAACGTGTCGTCATCATCGGCAGCGGCAACCTCGCGGAGGCGCTGGCCCGCGCCGTGGCAGAGAGCAACCTGCAACTCGTACAGATTTACGCCCGCAATGCGGAGCGCGCACGCGCCGTCGCCACACTCGCCGCGACGCGCTGGACCACGCAGCCGGCCGAACTGGCCGATGCCGACATCTACCTCGTCTCCGTGAGCGACCGTGCCGTCGCCGAGGTGGCCGCCGCGCTGCCCCTGCCCGCACACGCCTGCGTCGCCCACACGGCCGGGAGCGTGCCGCTCGACGTACTGCCCGGCCGCTGCGCCCACCGCGCCGTCTTCTATCCGATGCAGACCTTCACGAAGGGGCGCCGCGTCGACTTCGCTCAGATTCCGATCTTCCTGGAGTGCGACGACGAGGCCTTCTATCCCGAACTGGAGGCCTTTGCGCGGCAGCTTTCGCAGACGGTGATCCGGGCCGACTCGGCGCGGCGCGCGAAGATCCACCTCGCGGCGGTCTTCGCCTGCAACTTCGCCAACCACATGTACGTCCTCGGCGAGCAGATCGCCCGCAGCGCCGGGCTCGACTTCGGGGTGCTGAAACCCCTCATGCGCGAGACCGCCGAGAAGGCCCTCGACGCCGCCTCGCCCGCCGACGTGCAGACCGGACCCGCCGTGCGCCACGACCTCGCCACGCAGGAGCGCCACCTGCGGCTGCTCGGCGACGATATGCAACTCAAGGAAATCTATTCAACGATAAGTCAACACATATGGGAAACTTCAAGGAAGAGATAGCGCACTGCGAGGCGTTCATCTTCGACGTCGACGGCGTCATGACCGACGGGGGCATCGTCCCCACACCCGACGGCGACTTCATCCGCCGCTACAATGCCAAGGACGGCTACGCACTGGCCTATGCCGTCAAGCTCGGATACCGGGTCTGCATCATCACCGGAGGCCGGGGCCACATGCTCGAATACCGGCTCCGCATGCTGGGCATCAAGCACTTCTACACGGACTGCATGGACAAGATCACGACCATGCGCCGCTACCTGGCCGAGGAGGGCATCGACCCGGCCCACGCCATCTACATGGGCGACGACATCCCCGATCTGGAGTGCATGCGCGCCGTGGGCATTCCGGTCTGCCCGGCCGATGCCGTGTCGGAGGTCATCGAAGCGTCGCGCTACGTCTCGGAGTTCCGCGGCGGCGAGGGCGCCGTGCGCGACATCATCGAACAGGTGCTGCGCGCCCGCGGCGACTGGGCCCGCGACTCGATGGGCGTAACCCCCTCGTCGCTGGTCGCCTCGCGCTGACCCCTCACTCCTCCCCAAAACCCAAACCGACCCGAAACATGAAAAAGACACTGCTGACCCTGCTGCTCGGCGCCCTTGCCGCCGGGCTTCACGCACAGAGTTTCACCGAATGGCAGGACCCCGAAGTCAATGCCGTCAACCGCCTGCCGATGCGGGCAACCTGTTTTGCCTACGAATCCGCCGACGCGGCGGCCGCGGGCGACAAGAGCGCCTCGGAGCGCTTCCTCACGCTCGACGGCGAGTGGCGCTTCTGCTGGGTGCGCCATGCCGACGAGCGCCCGACGGAGTTCTTCCGCACGGACTTCAACGACGGTGCCTGGGGCACGATGCCCGTGCCGGGCATGTGGGAGCTGAACGGATACGGCGACCCGCAATACCTCAACATCGGCTACCCGTGGCGCGAACAGTTCGAGAACGACCCGCCGCACGTCCCCGTGCAGGAGAACCACGTGGGATCGTACCGCCGCTGGATCGACATCCCGGCCGAATGGTCGGGCCGCGAGATCGTCGCGCACTTCGGCTCCGTGACCTCGAACCTCTACCTGTGGGTCAACGGCCGCTTCGTCGGCTACAGCGAGGACTCGAAGCTCGAGGCCGAGTTCGATATCACACGCTACGTCCGCCCGGGCCGCAACCTCTTCGCCATGCAGGTCTTCCGCTGGTCGGACGGCACCTACCTCGAGGATCAGGACTTCTTCCGCCTGGCGGGCATCGCGCGGGAGAGCTACCTCTATGCCCGCGACCGGCGCCACGTGGCCGACATCCGGCTCGACGCCACCCTCTCGGAGAACTACACGCGCGGCACGCTCGGCGTCGGGCTCACCTTCCCGGCGGCGGCCCGCGGCTGCACGGCCGAGGTCGCCCTCACGGCGCCCGACGGGGTGCCCGTCGCAAGCGGCACGGTGAAGGTCACGGGACGGACGGCCCGCCTGGCGCTCGACGCCGGGACGATCCGGCCGTGGTCGGCCGAGACGCCCGTGCTCTACGGCGTGACGGTGACGCTGCGCGACGCCGCCGGACGCACGCTCGAGGTCATCCCGCTCCGCACGGGATTCCGCGAGGTGAAAATCGTGAACGGGCAGCTGCTCGTCAACGGGCAGCCGATCCTCCTCAAGGGGGCGAACCGCCACGAGATGGACCCCGACGGCGGCTATGTCGTCTCGCGCGAACGCATGCTGCAGGACATCCGCCTATTCAAGGAGAACAACTTCAACGCCGTGCGCACGTGCCACTATCCGGACGATCCCTACTGGTACGAACTCTGCGACCGCTACGGGCTCTACATGGTCGCCGAGGCCAACATCGAATCGCACGGCATGGGCTACGACGAGCGGACCCTCGCACGCGATCCCCGCTATGCGAAGGCGCATCTCGAGCGCAACATGCGCAACGTGCAGCGCAACGTCAACCACCCGGCCGTCATCATCTGGTCGCTGGGCAACGAGGCGGGCGACGGCGCCAACTTCGACGCCTGCTTCGACTGGATCAAGGCCTGGGACCCCTCGCGCGTCATCCAGTACGAGCGGGCCGACGACACGCCCGGCAACCGCAATACGGAGATCTTCTGCCCGATGTACTGGAGCTACGACCTGTGCCGCAAATACCTCGCGACGAACCCCTCGCGGCCGCTCATCCAGTGCGAATACGCCCACGCGATGGGCAACTCGCTCGGCGGCTTCGGCCTCTACTGGCAGCTCATCCGCAGCGAACCCCGCTATCAGGGCGGCTTCATCTGGGACTTCGTCGACCAGTCGCTGCGCAAGCAGGGGCGCAACGGCGTGACGGTCTACGGCTACGGCGGCGACTGGAACCCCTACGACGCCTCGGACCAGAACTTCTGCGACAACGGCCTCGTCTCGCCCGACCGCGTGCCGAATCCCCACATGCACGAGGCGCGCTACTGGCAGCAGCCGCTGTGGAGCTCGTTCGCAGAGGAGAGCAACACGCTGTCGGTTTTCAATGAAAACTTCTTCCGCGCGATCGACAACTGCTACCTGCGCTGGAGCGTGCTGTGCGACGGCGAGGCGGTGCAGAGCGGCCTTGTCGCCGACCTTTGCGTCGCCCCGCAGCGCGACACGACCCTCCGCCTCCCGATCCGCCGCGAGGCGCTGCCCGCCGCCGGCGAGCTGCTGCTCAACGTCGAATACCGCCTGCGGGATGCCGAGCCGCTGCTCGCACCCGACCACCGCCTGGCCTACCAGCAGTTCACGCTGCGCGCCGCGGCACCGGCCGACCTCACGGTCGCCGAACGCCGGGCCGACCGCCACAACTCGCTCGGAGAGATCACGGTGCGCGACAACGACCGCAACTACCTCATCGTCGAGAGCCCCCTCGTGCGGATCGACTTCCGCCGCACGGACGGCCTGATGACCCGTTACGAGGTGTGCGGTACGCGGCTGCTGGACGAAGGGGCCGTGCTGGAGCCCAACTTCTGGCGCGCCCCCACCGACAACGACTTCGGCGCGGGGCTCCAGCGCAAGAACCGCGTCTGGGACAACCCGGGGCTGCGGCTCACCTCGCTCGAGCACGCAACGGAGCAGGGCGTGGCCACCGTCACGGCCCGCTATGCGCTGGAGCGCACGGGCGGCACGCTGACGCTCGAATACCGCATCGACAACGCCGGCGAGATCGCCGTGCGCGAGGCATTGGAGGCCGACGACGAGCGCAGCGGCGTGCCCGACCTAATGCGTTTCGGCATGCGCCTGCGCATGCCCGCAGCCTTCGACCGCATCGACTACTACGGACGCGGCCCGTGGGAGAACTACGCCGACCGCAAGGACGGCGCCCTGCTGGGCCGCTACCGGCAGACGGTCGAGGAGCAGTTCTACCCCTACATCCGCCCGCAGGAGACCGGCACGAAGACGGACGTGCGGCGCTGGCGGCAGCACGATCCGGCGGGCCGCGGCGTGGAGATCACGGCCGCCGCGCCCTTCTCGGCCTCGGCGCTGCACTACGCGCAGGAGGCGCTCGACGAGGGGCTCTCGAAACGGCAGGGGCACTCGCCCGAGGTCGAAGCCGACGACGCCGTCTGGCTCACGATCGACAAGGCGCAGTACGGACTGGGCGGCATCGACTCATGGGGCCAGATCACCGAACCCGAATACCGCCTTCCCTACGGCGACTACGAGTTCCGCTTCCTCATCCGGCCCGTCCGGTAACCGCCGATGCGAAACCCGGGGGGCGACGATGAAACCGACATGGACTGTAGATGTAGGGACGATGATGCGTCGGTTTCTGTTGCTGATCTCTCTTTTTGCCGGCATGGGGAGCGTGCACGCACAGAGCGGCACGCTCCGCATGCGGCTTGTCGACCGCACCGGCCGGGAGCCGGTCGCGGGGGCCGTCGTCGAACTGCTCGCGCAGGCCGACACGACCCGCAATCCCCTCTACACCGCCTCGGGCGGTGACGGCGAAGTGCGCCTGCAGCAGGTCCCGGCCGGCGAATGGCTGCTGCGCGTCACCTCGCTCGGATACAAGCCCCTCGCACGTCCGGTCCGCACGTCGGGCGGCGACGAGGAGCTCGGCACGCTCGAACTGACACCCGACGCCGAGACGATCGAGGAGGTCGTGCTCGAGGTCCCGGCCCTGCGCTCGTCGATCCGGGGCGACACGTTGAGCTACCGCGCCTCGGCCTTCAAGGTGACGTTCGGCGCCGACGCCGGGGCACTCATCGGCAAGATGCCGGGGCTGGAGATCGCCGACGGCGTCATCGAGGCGCAGGGCCGCACCGTGCAGCGGGTCTTCGTCGACGGCCGCGAGTTTTTCGGCAGCGACGTGATGTCGGCCATCCGCAACATCCCGGCCGACATGGTCGAGAGCATCGACGTCTTCAATTCGCAGGGCGACCAGTCGGAGTTCACGGGCGTGGATATCGGCGACGGCTACACGGCAATCAACATCGTGACGCAGCCCGACAAGCGGCGCGGCGTCTTCGGGCGGCTCTTTGCCGGATACGGGCTCACGGACAAGTACATCGGCGGCGGCAACGTCAACATCTTCAACCAGTCGCGGCGTCTCTCGATCATCGCGCTGGCAAACAACGTCAACATCCAGAACTTCTCCTTCGAGGATATTCTCGGCACCACGGACCAGGGGCAGGCCAAGGCGCGGGCCGGCAGCGACAACTTCATGGTGCGGCCGCTCGAGGGCATCTCGACCGTGCAGGCCGTGGGGGTCAACTACAGCGACGACTGGGGCAAGCGGGCCAAGATCACGGCCAGCTACTTCTTCAACCGCGCCGACAACCGCAACGAAAGCCTCACCGACCGGCAGACCTTCACCTCGACGGAGAAGCTCGTGCTCTACGACGCGCAGGGCGACAGCCGCATCGAGAACACCAACCACCGCTTCAACTCGCGCTTCGACTACCGCTTCAACGACCGTCACTCGCTGATGATGCGCACGGCGTTCAGCATCCAGGACTACCTCCAGCAGGGCGAGACCTTCAGCCGCACGGACAACCGCTTTTCGGAGGAGGACATCCGCTTCGTCAACCGCCGCCGCAGCTTCTCCTTCAACGACCGCTTCGGCTACACGGTCTCGAACAGCCTCATCTACCGCTACCGCCTGCCCGGGAAGCTGCTGCGCAACCTGACCTTCGGCGTCGGGGGCCGCTACAGCGGCGGCGATCAGTACAGCCTGCCGCGGCAGTACACCTTCCGCGACGAGGCCGACATCGAGGCCGATACGGCCGACTGCGACGCGCGCAACATCTCGCGCACATGGCGCGAACAGCCCGGCTACTCGGTCAACGGCAACGTCACCTACACGCAGGCCCTGAGCCGCCGTTCGCGCATGAGCGCCGAGTACCGCGTCACCTACGCCGCCAACAGCGTCGACCGCCGCACGGTGCTCTTCGACGAGGCGGCGGGCACCTTCGCCGAAACGCCCGATCCGCGGCAGTCGACCGACTACGAGTACGACTTCCTGACGCAGCGCGCGGGCCTCTCCTACCAGTACCTTTTCCGCAAGACGAAGGTTGCGGCGTCGCTCTACTACCAGCACGTCGACTTCAGCGGCGACTACCGCCTGCCCGAGGAGGCCCGGACCGAGGCCTCCTACGACAACCTCACCTACAACTTCATCGGCAACATCCACTTCAACGCCAGCAACCTGCTCAAGATCAACGCCACGTCGCAGACACGCAACCCCCGCGCCACGGACCTCCAGAGCATCGTCAACACGACCAACCGCCAGAACGTCTTTGCCGGAAACCCGGCGCTGCGGCCCGTCTACACGCACGATCTCACGGCACAGTATCTGCGCACGAACGCCGAGAAGGGGCGGACCTTCACCGTGACACTCCGCTTCACGGCCTCGCCCAACACGATCGCCGATTCGCTCGTGATCGACACCCCGGACTTCGTGATCGACGACGACGGAACCCGCCTCGGCGCCGGCAACCAGTTCGTGCGTCCGGTCAACCTCGCCGGCTACTGGAACCTGCGCACGACCCTCAACTACGGCTTCCCGGTCCGTTTTCTGCGCAGCAACCTCAACCTGCGGGCCGGCGTCACGACGGGACGCATCCCGAGCATCATCAACGGCACGCGCAACCTGCTGCACGGCAACTCCTACAACGCGGGGCTGACGCTCGGCAGCAACATCTCCGAAAACATCGACTTCAAGATCGCCTACACGGGCTACTACAACATCAGCCGCAACTCGTCGAAGGTCCGCACCGTGGACAACGACTACGTGAACCACTACCTGACGGCCGGCCTGAACCTCATGCTGGGGCAGCGGCTCCTCCTGCGCGCCAGCGCCGACTACACCTGCTACCGGGGCATCACCGATCCGTTCCGCGAGGAGCGGCTGATCTGCAACCTGCAGGCGGGCTGCAAGCTCTTCCGGCAGCGGCTGGGCGAGGTGACCGTCGGGGTCAACGACCTCTTCGACCGGGGCGGCACATCGTTCCGCCGGACCGTCACGGGCACCTACATCCGCAACGTCACCAACCTCGGGCTGGGACGCTACTTCCTCATGCAGTTCACCTACAACCTGCGGCTCTTCCCGCGGCAGGGTGCCGCCGTGACGCGCCTGCTCGAGGAGGGTGAATAGCGGGGCCGGGCGGGAATACGCAGGACAACACAAGAGAAGGGCGGCAGCACGAAGCTGTCGCCCTTTTCCGTATCGGGATGCCGCGGAGGCTACTCCTCGATGAAGTCGATGTTTACCTGGCGCTGGAAGACCTCCTGCAGCGAGATGTTGGTCTCGGTGGCCGAAACGCCAGGAATGCGCAGCACGCCGTCGAAGATCGTCCGCATCAGGTGCTCGTTGTCCACGCAGTAGAGCTTCACGAGGATGTTCCCCGAGCCGGTGATGAAGTGGCACTCGACGATCTCGGGGATCTCCTTCAGGTGCTCGACCGTCTGCTTGAGCAGCTGCGGGTCCTTGAGCGTGATGTTGATGTGGGCGCAGACGTCGAATCCCATCATCTTGGGATCGACGATGAGCCGGCTGCCCAGAATCACGCCCGCCTCGTCGAGCTTGCGGATGCGCTGGTGGATGGCGGCACCCGAAATCCCGCACTCGCGCGCAATCTCCAGGAAGGGCATGCGGGCGTTCTTTATCAGGAACTTGAGTATCTTGCGATCAATCGCGTCCAGGGTTGTCTTGGGCATTTCGCGTATTATTTAATGACGTTCAACTCCTTGCCGACCTTCCTGAAGGCGGCGATGCAGCGGTCAAGCTGCTCGAAGGTATGTCCGGCCGAGACCTGCACACGGATGCGGGCCTGTCCCTTCGGCACGACGGGGTAGTAGAATCCCGTGACGAAGACACCCTCGTCCTGCAGTTTGGCGGCGAAGTCCTGCGACAGCTTGGCGTCGTAGAGCATCACGGCGCAGATGGCCGACTGCGTGGGCTTGATGTCGAAGCCGGCGGCCATCATGCCCGCGCGGAAGTGCTCGACGTTGGCCACGAGGCGGTCGTGCAGCTCGTTGCTCTCGGCCAGCATGCGGAACAGTTCGATCCCGGCCCCCACGACGGCGGGCGGCAGTGAGTTCGAGAAGAGGTAGGGGCGCGAACGCTGGCGCAGCATGTCGATGATCTCCTTGCGGCCGGTCGTGAAGCCACCCACGGCGCCGCCGAAGGCCTTGCCGAGCGTACCCGTCAGGATGTCGACCTGTCCGCGCAGGTTGTAGAGTTCGGTGATGCCGCGGCCCGTCTTGCCGAGCACGCCGGCCGAGTGGCACTCGTCGACCATCACCAGCGCGTCGTACTTCTCGGCCAGGGCGCAGATCTTGTCGAGCGGCGCGGCGTTGCCGTCCATCGAGAAGACGCCGTCGGTGCAGATGATGCGGAAGCGCTGTGCCTGGGCCTTCTTGAGGCACTCCTCCAGCTCGCCCATGTCGGCATTGGCATAGCGGTAGCGCACGGCCTTGCACAGGCGCACGCCGTCGATGATCGAGGCGTGGTTCAGCGCATCGGAGATGATGGCGTCCTGCTCGCCGAAGAGCGGCTCGAAGACGCCGCCGTTGGCATCGAAGCAGGCGGCATAGAGGATCGTGTCCTCGGTGCCGAAGTAGTCGGCGATGGCCTTTTCGAGCTGCTTGTGGATGTCCTGGCAGCCGCAGATGAAGCGCACGGACGACATGCCGTAGCCGCGGGCGTCCATGGCCCGTTTGGCCGCCTCGATGAGGCGCGGATTGTCCGAAAGGCCCAGATAGTTGTTGGCGCAGAAGTTCAGCACCTTCCGACCTGCAACCTCGATTTCGGCACGCTGGGGGGATTCGATCACCCGTTCGTGCTTGTAAAGCCCGGCAGCCTCGATTTCGGCGAGTTCATGCTGCAAATACTCCTTGATTTTTCCGTACATATCGCGTTAAGGTTTTTAATGAATTCCGCGTTGCGAGTATCAATCTGTTACAAATATACGATTATTTTCCGAAAACCGACTGCCGTTGTTCATTTTTTTCGCCCGTCGGCTTACGATTCGTCACCGGACGGCGTGCGGGCCGTGCCGCAGGGCCCTTTTTTGCCCAGCCGGGCTCTTTTTTTACGGAACGGGCCGCAGTCTCCCGGTTTTTTTTCCTACCTTTGTATTCGACAACGAAAAATCCTATCACCCAACAAATACGGTCTTATGAAAAAAGAGTGTGTATTAGTCAGCGGCGGCGCCGGATACATCGGCTCGCACACCGCCGTGGAGCTCATCAACGCCGGTTACGACGTGGTGATCGCCGACAACTTCTCGAACAGCGACATCCACGCCGTCGAGGGCGTGCGCAAGATCACGGGCGTCGACGTGCCGTGCGTCGAGGTAGACTGCTGCGACATGGAGGCCTTCCGCTCGAAGGTCTTTGAAAAGTACGAATTCAACTCGGTGATCCACTTCGCGGCCTCGAAGGCCGTGGGCGAGTCGGTCGAGAAGCCCCTCAAGTACTATCGCAACAACCTCACGTCGTTCATGAACGTCATCGAGCTGATGCGCGACTTCAAGCGGCCGAACATCGTCTTCTCGTCGTCGTGCACCGTCTACGGCGAGCCGGACAAGCAGCCCGTCACGGAGCAGACGCCCCGCAAGCCGGCCGAGTCGCCCTACGGCAACACGAAGACCATGTGCGAGGACATCCTGCGCGACTCGATCAAGGCCTACGAGGGGCTCAAGGGCATCGCGCTGCGCTATTTCAACCCCATCGGCGCCCACCCCTCGGCGCTGATCGGCGAGCTGCCGCGCGGCGTGCCGCAGAACCTCGTGCCCTACATCACGCAGACGGCCGCCGGACTGCGCGAGTGCCTCTCGGTCTTCGGCGACGACTATCCGACGCCCGACGGGTCGTGCATCCGCGACTACATCGACATCGTCGACCTGGCCAAGGCCCACGTGACGGCCATCCGCCGCATGATCGAGAACCGCAACAAGGAGGCCTACGAGATCTTCAACATCGGCACGGGACGCGGCGTCTCGGTGCTGGAGCTGATCCGCAAGTTCCAGGAGGTCAACCACCTGAAGCTCAACTACAAGATCGCACCGCGCCGTGCGGGCGACATCATCGCCATCTGGGCCGACCCCACGCGCGCGAACAACGAGCTGGGATGGAAGGCCGAGCGCACGCTCGACGAGACGCTCGTCTCGGCGTGGAACTGGGAGAAGCACCTGCGCGGCATCAAGTAGCCGCCGCACACACACCGCAGCATGCAGGAGACGGGGCGCCGGGGCGCTCCGTCTCTTTTTTGCCCCTTTGCCACGCACCGGACTGTACACCGAGCCAGGCTCCGGACTGTGTGCCAGGCTCTGCTCCGGACTGTGCGCCGAGCCAGGCTCCGGACTGCGAGCCAGGCTCTGCTCCGGACCGCATGGCAGCCACCTGCTCCCGCACCACCGTCATCGCCCGCACCGCCGCCCGCACTATCGCCGCACCGCCGCTTGCGCCGCTCCCGTGTCGTCCGCATCATCGCCGCTCACCGCGCGCCGTCCGCACCTACAGTCCACGCCACCGTCCGCATCTTCGTCCGCCGCCCGTCACCAGCCGGCCGCATTCCCGTCCACGCCTTCCCCCGTGCCTGCCGCTGTCCAGTGGCTTTTTTCCGAACTTCCGGTATGTGTTTCGCACACGTCACGCAACAAATGTATGCACATTTGCTCAACATGCTGAAAATAAACATATTACAATCAAGGCGGAAAAAGACAACCTCCTGACAGAAAGCAAGTTGCATTTTTTCGATCCCCCGACCGGGCGGCACGGCGCTACCGATCCGTAATTTGCACGATGCTTTTTTTTGCTTATATTGGCGGAAGATTATCACTAACACCTTACTTACATGAGAAAACTTGTACACAAAATGCTCTGTGCCGCAGCCATCGTGCTCACGGTATCGCTCCTCTCCTGCCAGAAGGATGAATCGGACCCGAATCCCCCGCAGACTCAGGAGGCGCCGACGATCGCGATCGAGGTCACGGCCGCCGAAAGCGACCACGCCCTCTACCTCTACACGATCACCGTGGAGCACGCCGAACAGGCCTACTTCCTGACGCTCGAATCCGACATGACGGAGCCGACCGACGAGATGATAAGCCAGATCGGCACCCGGCTCTCCGACGGTGTGAACCGGGATCTGCGGGCCGAGGGGCTGACCGCCTCGACGTCCTACACGGTCTATGCCCTTGCCATCGGCGCCGACGGCAAGACAGCCCGCGACCGAAAGGAGTTCCTCACGGCGGATGTCGTGGTGGACAACAATTCGCTGCACGCCACCACGGCCATGGGCGTCTACTACGGATGCACCTTCAGCGAGAATGCGGCCAACTACTACTTCATGCTCACCGACTGCCCCTTCCAGAGCGGAGTGGCACAGGGCGCAGGCAAGATGGTCTACTTCGACTGCTACGGTCCGGTCAGCGACACGCCCAGTCACGCCGTCATCCCCACGGGCAAATACACCTACGAGGACGGCGTAACCCACGAGCAGTTCCGGATCAGCAACGAGTCGACCGTGCTGCTCACCGTGGACGAGTCGGGCAAAATCACCGACAACATCTACTTCAGCGAGGGTGAGCTCGACATCACCTCCGACCCGAGCGGATCGTACACGATCGAGGGACGCTTCGTCACGCGCGGGGGCGAGGAGATGCGCATCTCCTACACGGGAACCATGGAGCTGACCAACCAGTCGGGCGTCTACGGCGAGGACATCACCGTGGAGACAACCTACGCATATTCCGACATGACCTACTACGGCGACGCCTACGGTGCCGGATTCAGCGAATACTATTTCCGCCTCGGCGACATGACGCCGGACAGCGACGGCAATCCCCTCGGATCGGGCTACGTACTGGACTTCGACCTGTGGGGCGCCACCTCGGCGGATGCGGACAACGCCGTCCTGCCCGAGGGAACCTACACCTTCAGCAGCGATATCGCCCTCAACACGATCGCTGCGGACAAGAGCTGTGGACACTACACGCTTCCCGACGGCTCGGCCCGCTACCGCATCGACTACAAGGAGGGTACGGCCACGGTGAAACATACGGCCGACGGCTACGAGATCAGCGGCCATTTCGTCCTCGAAGACGGCTACCGGCTCAACTTCTCCTACAAGGGTGCGCTGACCTTCAAAAACATGGCCCCGGCCGTCTCGGAGGACATCAACGAGGTCTTCGCCACGGGCGAGGGCAGCTACTACGGCGACCTTTACGGCTACGGCACGGCCAACTACACGCTGACCTTCACGAGCAGCGACGGAAAGACCGTGCTGATGATCGACATGAACGACGAGCTCGACGAGTCGCACGATCCCGTCATCAGCGAAGGGACCTACACGCTCGACGAGAACGGCAGCGCCGCCGCAGGCAAATACTACGAGGGCGTCATCGACATGTGGGGTCCCATGGGCACCTACTGCACGATAAACGCCGGCACGGATCAGGAAGAGTACCTGCTTGTCAACGGCGGTACCTTCACCGTCACGCACAAGGAGCCGGGTTACGGCTTCACGTTCGACTTCACGACGCAGGGCGGAACGAAGGTTCAGGGTAGCTACGACGGGGAGTTCGAGATCAAATAATCCCCGAAGACCCGGCATCGGCCGGACAACACGAAACCGGGCGGAGCTTCTGTCAAGCTCCGCCCGGTTTTTTCAGGCACCGATCCGCAGCGTCAGCGGCGGCGGATGTTGTCGGAGAGGGTCTCCAGCCGTCCGGGACCGTCGTAGAGGACGCGCGCCGACGAGGAGGCCTCGATCTTGAGCAGCTCCGAACACCACACCTCGGCCTTCGAGTAGCTCGACGCCCGGATGTCATAGCGCTTCACACGCAGATCGGGGGCCGAAAATTCGCCCTGCGACGAGAGCTGCACGGTCACATCCTCCACGACGGCCGAGCCCGTCAGGGCGAGCTTGCCGTAGGAGCCCACCGTCGCCTCGCACCGCCGGCCGGCAAAGGCGCCGCGGAGCGACCCGCTGCTGTAGACCGAAACCTTCAGGTCCGCGACCTCGATCGCCCCGGCAGCCTGCGCATAGCTCGACACGCCGAGCGAGGCCGCATCGGCCTTCACCGCACCCGAGTATTTGCCGCCGCTGCTGACCGCGAGGTTCACCTGCGCGGCACGGATGTCGCCGTTGAGGGAGCCGTAGCTGCCCACCGAGACGTCGGCCGTCCCGGTGCACGTCAGCGCCCCCTTCAGCACGCCGTAGCTGGCGACGGAGAGCTGCGCACCGGCACACTCGATCGTTCCCTCGTAAGTGCCGTAGCTCGACACCTGGAGCCGCGTCCGCCCCGAATCGACCAGATCGGCCTTCACCTCGCCGTAGGCCGACATCGAGATGTTGAAATCGGCTCCGCGAAGCGGCAGGCGGCTCTCGACACCGGCATAGGAGCCCACGTGGATCTCCCGCAGCGAGGCCGACACGGGAACCACCACCGAGATGGAGAGGTTCTCGATCCGGCGGGTCCGGCTCGAGTTCGGCGACAGGCTGAATGCCAGGCATCCGCCCCGGCGCTCCAGCCTCAGGAAGTCGATCACGTTGTCGTCGGCCGTCACCGTGATGGTCCGGGCCGAGGGGCTGATGACGACCTTGAAGAAGGCGCCGGTCTCGATGGCCGTGTAGTCGCCCGCCTCGCCCCAGTCCTGCGTGACGCGCCGCCCGCTGCCCGAGAGCACGCGCGGCATCTGTCGGCTGCTCTCGCCCGCCGCGCGCTTGATGTTCGTGCCGATCTGCCCCTCGGTGTTGTAGAGCAGACGTATCTGCTCGGCCGTGAGCACCTCGGCGAAGCGGTCCACGTAGTCGCGCTTGACCTGCGCCACGGCGGCGATGTTGGACAGCCGCTCCTTGAGGGCCGCGCGCTGCGCCGCCTCGCCCGAGATCACCGGATCGGGCACGCTCCTTACGGCGCGGTCGAGCGCCTCGCGGTAGGCCTTGTAGATGGGGTCGAATGCCTTGACCTGTTTGGCCGAGAGGTCCAGTTCGCGGATCACCTCCTCGCGGGCGGCGGCGTTCAGCTCCTCGAGCGACTGGCTCTCCAGCGCGGCGGATTCGATGGCGTCGATGGCGGCCCGGACTTCGGCGACGGCCCGCCGCATCTCCCGGTCACCGGGTGCAGCCCCGGCACAGAGCGCCAGGCCAAGGGCACAGATCAGAATGAAAAAGCGTTTCATGGTATCGGATGGTTTAGAGTTGCTGGTTGTAGAAAATGTCGTCGTAATTCTCCGCGGCGGCCTGCTGCAGCGTCTCGGCCGAGGCCGTCGAGAGAAGTCCTTCGATGCCGGGCTCCGCGGCGACGGGCTGCCGCAGGCGGTGGGCCGTGACGATGCCCGCCGCGACGACCGCCGCGACGGCAAATCCGAGGCTTACGCGGAGCAGCGACCGCCGCACGGGGCCTTCGGTCCGATTGCGGCCCGCAGCCGGGCAGCCGACGGTGCCGGTTGCCGCGGCACGGCGGGCGATCTGCCCGCGGATGCGGTCGTGCAGCGCCTCGAAGCGCTCCTCGGAGAGCTCGTAGGGCAGGCGCCGGTCGTTGTTGTCGATCACAGGGTTCATACTTCCTCCTTGAGTTTTTGTTTGAGTTTTTCCACCGCACGGTGGTAGTTCACACGCAGTGTCTCCTCGCGCAGCCCGAGTATCGGGGCGATCTCGCCGTAGGAGAGTCCGTCGTAGTAGCGGAGGTTGAAGACCAGCCGCTGCCGCAGCGGCAGGGCCAGCACCTCCTGCTGGAAACGGACGAGCATCCGGTCGGCCTCCGCCGCGGCATTTTCGGCCACGCGGCCGGCCAGCTCGCGGCTCACGTCGTCGAGCGAGGTAAAGAGCCCGCGTCGCCGGCGCCGCAGCAGCGAGAGCGCCGTGTTGGTGGCGATGCGGTAGAGCCACGCCCGCAGCTCGGATCCGTCGCCGCGGAAGTCCTCCAGGGCGTCCCAGGCCCGGACGAAGCTCTCCTGCACGACATCCTCGGCGTCCTCGTGCACGACGACCAGCCGCCGCACGTGCCAGTAGAGCGGGCGCAGGAAGAGCCCGACCACCCGGTCGAAGGCTTCGCGCCGGGTGGCCGCATCGCGCAGCCGCGCCAGCATCTCCTCGGATATGTGACACTTTTCCTGCATGGGTTCCGAACATAAGACGCCGCAAGGGGGCAAAAGTTACATCCGAAGATAAAAAATTTTTCTCCGCCATCCGATTTTCCCGCAGGGATTTCCCAATCCGGAAAATTTCGCTTATCTTTGCGCTCCCAAAGCAGGCGGAATTGGGATGCGGTCCGCGAGGCCGTGTTGAGAACCGCCGTAGGTAACACGTTAAAATTTTACAACCACATGAAAACCATTCCTGTAAAGGCCATCAAGCGCGACGCGTTCGGCAAGAAGGCCGCCAAGGCAATCCGCCGCGAGGGCCTGACGCCCTGCGTACTGTGCGGCAACGGCGAGACGGTCGCCTTCACGGTCGACCCCCGCGAGGTGAAGCCCCTGATCTACACCCCCAGCTCGTACATCGTCGAGTTCGACTTCGACGGCAAGAAGGAGCTGGCCGTGCTGCGCGAGGCACAGTTCCACCCCGTGCGTGAGGAGATCCTCCACCTGGACTTCTACCGCATCGCCGCCGGCAAGCCCGTTTCGATCGCCATTCCGGTGCGCCTGACCGGCAACGCCGAGGGTGTGAAGGTCGGCGGCAAGCTGACGCTGTCGGCCCGCAAGCTCACCGTGAGCGCCCTGGTCGAGAACCTGCCCGACGAGATCGTCGTGGACGTAACGAACCTCGGCGTCGGCAAGACGATCTTCGTAGGCGACCTGAAGTTCGAGAACCTGAAGTTCGTGACGCCCGCCACGGCAGCCGTCTGCGCCGTCCGCGTAACCCGTGCTTCGCGCGGTGCCGACGCCGCAGCCGCAGCGAAATAGCAACTGTACGCATAGCGTATGAAATACCTCATTGTTGGGCTCGGGAACATCGGTGCCGAATACGCCGGAACCCGCCACAACATCGGTTTCAAAGTGTTGGACGCCCTCGCAGAGGCGTCCAACGCTGTTTTTACCACGGCCCGCTACGGCGATGTGGCCGAGGTGAAGTACAAGGGCCGCACGCTGCTGCTGCTCAAGCCCTCGACCTACATGAACCTCTCGGGCAAGGCCGTGCGCTACTGGCTCGATGCCGAGAAGATCGGCGTGGAGAACCTGCTCGTCGTCTCGGACGACATCGCGCTGCCGTTCGGCACGCTGCGCCTGCGCCCGAAGGGGAGCGCCGGGGGCCACAACGGGCTGAAGAACATCGCCGAACTGCTCGGCACCGAGGAGTTCGCCCGCATGCGCTTCGGCATCGGCGGCGACTTCCCGCGCGGCCACCAGGTGGAGTACGTGCTCGGGGAGTGGACCGACGAGGAGCGGCAGGCGATGCCCGAACGGCTGAAGCTCTTTGTCGACGCCATCCGCTCGTTCGTCACGCAGGGCTGCGCCCTGACGATGAACTTCTTCAACAAGAAATGACACGCTCCGCACGGAGCCGGAAAGGGCCGCATCCTGTCGGGGTGCGGTCCTTTTTCCGTCCGGTCGTGCCGCCCGGGCCCCTTGCCCGTCACAGGGAGAGCCGCCCCCGGCGCCGCACGGCGATCCAGCCGACGATGCAGAGAAAGGTCAGGGTCTCGGAGAGGGGCAGGGCGAGCCAGATGCCCGGCACGCCCAGCAGGCGCGGCAGCAGCACGAAGCAGGGTACGAGCAGCAGCGCGCCGCGCAGCAGGGCGAAGAGGGTGGCGGCCGTGAGCCGCTCGAGGCTCTGGAAGTAGCCGATGACGGCCAGGTTCAGGACGAAGCAGATGCAGCCCGGAGCAAAGAGCGGGAAGCCCGCCGCGGCGATCTGCGCGGCCCGGTCGGCCGGGTCGAGGAAGAGGCTCACGAGCAGCCGCGGCGCCGCCGAGAAGCAGAGCGCCACGAGGGCCCCGCACCCGAGGGCCGTCAGCAGGGCGATGCGGCGGGCGGCGACGACGCGCGGCCACTCCATGCGGCCGAAGTTGTAGCTGATGATCGGCTGCGCCGACTGGGCGATGGCGTTGCCGATCATGAAGATGAAGGGCATGTAGTAGCAGGCGACCCCGAAGGCCCCGACCCCCGCATCGCCGAGGTAGTGCATGAAGACCCGGTTTCCGGTGAACATCAGCACGGCCATCGTCGCCTCGCCCAGCAGGGCCGACGAGCCGATCCGGCACTGGTAGCCGATGTTGCGCCACATCAGACGGAGGCTCTTGCGGCTCCGCTTGAGCGGGTAGAGGCGCAGCGTCCGGGCACCGCGGAGCAGGTAGCGGAGGACGATCGCCCCGCCCAGCACGATGCTGATCGTCGAGGCGAGGGCGGCCCCCATGACGCCCCAGCCGAGCGGGAAGATGAACAGGTAGTCGAGCACGACATTCGCGGCGGCCGAGAGCAGGCTGCACCACATGGCCAGCCGCGGTGCGCCGTCGAGGCGGATGACATAGAGCCCGACGGCGATCCAGAGCTGGGGAATCAGCCCCGGCACGAACCAGACGAGGTAGTCGACCACCTGCGGCAGCAGGTGCCGCGACGAGCCCAGCAGCAGGGCGACCTGCCGCGGGAAGGCGAGGATCAGCGCCACGGGCAGCGCCGCGAGGAGCGTGACGAAGAGCATCGCCTGCGTGACGTTGATCCGTGCGGCCTTGTACTTGCGCCGTGCGAAGTGGATCGAGGCGACCACCGAGCAGCCGGCGCCCGCCATCAGCCCCGCCCCCGTGAAGAGCATCAGCAGCGGGATGCAGAGGTTCACCGCGGCGATGCCGTCGCTGCCCACGCCGTGTCCCACGAAAACGCCGTCGACGACCGTCACCGCCGACATGCCGAGCATCCCCAGCAGAGTGGGGATGAAGAGTCTCCGGAAGAGGTAGCCCACGCGGAGCCTCCCCAGATCAATCGCGTCCCTTTCCATCTTGTTCCATCTTGCGCCAAACATGAAAAAGGCCGGACAAGCATCGTGGTTTTACCCAGTCATCTTATCCGGCCCCGTAAGCCCTCCGATGAGGATTACAAAACTTCTCTTCGATGCGGCAAAGATAGGACCTTTTTTCGGCCGAACCAAATTCCGGCGCGGCATTCGCTCGCCGGCGGCTACTCCTCGTCGTCGTAGAGCACCGCCTCCATCAGGTCGTCCAGCTCGCGGCGCTCCTTCTTCGTGGGGCGCCCCGTGCCGCGGTCGCGGAAGACGAAGATCGTCTCGCGCGGCACGTTGAGCTTGTCCAACTCCTCCTGCGGCGTGATGTCGAGGCAGTACGCCGGCACATTCTTGGCTGGCTGGCGGCTCGACACCAGGTCGAGCACCTTGTAGGAGTAGGTCACCGCCTGGCGGCGCACGCTGATGCGGTCGCCGATCTTCACCTCGCGCGAGGGTTTGGCGTAGGAGCCGTTGACCGTGACCTTGTTGTTGCGGATGGCCTCCGCGGCGTCGCTGCGGGTCTTGAACACCCGCACGGCCCAGAGGTATTTGTCGAGTCTTACATCGTCCATAAAGCGTCTATTTTTCGTACAACGATTCGCTGCGGGGCCTATCGTGCGACTGCTCGTCGTTCTGGCGGCTGACGCCCAGGATCATGCCCAGCGCCACGGAGGTGAAGAGCACCGAGGAGCCGCCGCGCGAGATGAGCGGCAGGGTCTGCCCCGTCTCGGGGATGAGGTTTACGGTGACCATGATGTGCAGCAGCGCCTGACAGGTGATGAGCAGCGCAAGCCCCAGCACCAGCAGCCCCGGGAAGGCCGTGCCGCAGCGGCGGAAAATCTCGATCGCCCGGAAGAAGATCCACAGGTAGAGCATCAGCAGCACGACGGCCAGCACCAGACCGTACTCCTCGACGAAGAAGGCGTAGGCGTAGTCGCTCTCGGGGTGGATCATCTCCACGCGCATGGCGCTCTGTCCGGCCCCCTCGCCGAGCAGTCCGCCGTTGTGGATGGCGATCATCGAGCGCTCGGTGTCGGAGAGGTTCTCGACGGGCTTGTCGCGCTGCGACTGGGTCCAGAGGTGGATCCAGGTCGCGAAGCGCCCTTCGGCCGTCTCGCTGCGCCCGAGGTTGAGCGTCACGATGAGCACGACGCCCGCGGCGGCCAGCCCCAGGAGCTTCAACAGCTCGCGGATGCGCACGCGCCCGATGAGCATCATGACCCACGAGGCGGCGAAGACCAGCACGGCCGACGAGGTGTGGGCCGGGAAGATCACCAGGCAGGAGGCGATCACCGGCATGAGGATGGGCCACGTCCCCTCGCGCCAGATGCGCCGCTGTTCGGGCGACGAGCGCCACGTCCAGAAGCGCAGCGACGGTACGATGCGGATGCGGTCGATCTTCGACTGGCGTCCGGCGAGCTGCTGTGCGAGGAAGAGCACCGTGGCGACCTTCAGCGCCTCGGAGGGCTGGAACTGGAAGGGCCCGAGGGGGATCCAGCGCGCCGCGCCGTTGGTCGTGGCGCCGATGAAGTAGACGGCCACGGTGAGCAGCAGCGAGAGGAAATAGGCCGGACGGGTGAGGTAAAAGTAGACGCGGCAGTCGATCTTGTGGACGAAGAGCATGATGCCGAGACTCATGGCGAGGATCATCACCTGCTGCTGGAGGAAATGGGAGGTCGACCGCACGGTGTGGGCGTCGTAGGCCATCTTGGCCGTCGAGGAATAGACCACCAGTACGGAAATGACGGCCAGTGCCGCGATAATGATCCACAGCACCTTGTCCCCGGCGAAGAGTTTCATGCCGGGCTCCTGTCCGGGTGCGTCGGTCTGCACAGTCGTACCCTCTGTGTTCGGATTGCCGGCCGTTTTCTCCGTCTGTTTTTCCGCTTCCATCTTATTATTTCGCGTGTTCGGCGACCCACTGTTTGAACAGTTCGCCCCGGTTTTCGTAATTTTTGAAGAGGTCGAAGCTCGCACAGGCCGGTGAAAGCAACACCACGTCGCCCGGACGGGAAGCTTTGCGGGCCGCCTGCATCGCCGCGTCGAGCGAATCGGTCGAAATGATTTCGGGAATTATGCCCGTGAAACTTTCGACCAGCTTGCGGTTGTCGATGCCCATGCAGACGAGCGTATGCACTTTTTCGCGGGCGAACCGCTTGAGCGGCTCGTAGTCGTTGCCTTTGTCCGTACCGCCTGCGATCCAGACTACGGGACGTTTCATACTCTCCAGTGCGTACCACGTGGAATCGACGTTGGTGGCTTTCGAATCGTTGATGTATTCCACGCCGCCGACGGTCCCGGCCGGTTCCATCCGGTGTTCCACTCCGGTGAAGGCATACAGGGTATCTTCCACGACGGAGGGC
>OHUJ01000330.1_pt1 | contig 24422 bp, 23 predicted proteins | sample 1579241 | NCBI WGS metagenome assembly OHUJ01 (sample SAMEA3882547, study PRJEB24775) | human gut metagenome | biome: human-associated habitat; feature: intestine environment; material: feces | place: Netherlands | collected 2009/2010
TGAAAATAGGAGATAAACACCTATGATTAGTGTTTACCTCCTACTCGATTGTTTTTCTTATTTCTTGTTACTCAGTGAAATCAGCAGGGAGATGAAGGCGAAGGAAATGCCCACGATGCAGACTCCCAGCCAGTCGGCTTGGGTCCACACGTATCCGGCACAGAACGTACCGAGCGAACCACCGATGAAATAGGTCGTCATGAAGATGGTGTTGGCGCGGTTGGAAGCCTGCGGAATCTCCTGCAGGCAACCGCTCTGATTGCTGAGCTGCTGACATTGCAGTCCGATATCTACCAGGATGATGGCTGCGATGAGTCCTGCATAGGTGTCGCCGAAGAGGAGGGCTATTGTCCAGGCGATGATCTGTATGGCTGCTCCGAAGAGGCTGAACTTGTGGATTCCGAACCTTGTAACCAGCTTTCCTACGCCACTTGCCGCCACGGCTCCCATAATTCCGCAGAGTCCGAGCATTCCCACCATGTCGCTGCCAGCATTGAAAGGAGGCTGGGCAATATGGAAGGCGAGGCACGACCAGATTGCCATCATGCTTCCGAAACCGAAGGCGGCACGGATGGAGTAGATGCGGATGGAAGGGTGGAGGATGAAAATCTCAGCCACGGTAGTCATCAGTCCTCTGTAGGTTCCCACATAGTTGCGCTTCATCTCAGGCATCATCAGCATCATGATTCCCATGCAGACCACCATGACGAGGGCAGCTAAGAAGAACATCTCGCGCCATCCCAGCCATTCGCCGATGTAACCGCTGATTACTCGTGAGGCAAGAATACCCGTGAGCAGTCCGGAGAGTACAAAGCCCATGTTCCTGCTCTTGTTTTCGGGTGCGGAGAACTGTCCGGCTATCGGGATGAAGAACTGCGGAATCACGGAACAGGCGCCGATGAGCAGGGAAGCTCCCCAGAGCATCCATACGTTTTGCGCCACAGCCATCACGATTGCCATCAAGGCAGCGATGGTCATATTCACGAGGATGAGTTTCTTGCGCGAAAACATGTCTCCCATAGGGATGAGGAAGAACAGTCCCAGCGCATAACCTATCTGGGTAATCACGGTGATGAGGTTGGCGCTCTGCTCGGTAATACCCAGATCGTGGCGGATCAGTTCGAGCAGCGGCTGGTTGTAGTAGCAGTTGGCTACTGTGAGTCCTGCGATGATGGCCATCATCAGGAGAATGCTGCGGGGAATGCCCTGATTTTCTTTTAGCTGTATCATTTTTCTGTTTATCTGTTACTTTTTTCTGTTTGTCTTGGACTCTTTTTTTGTTTGTCTTAGACTCTTTTTCGAGTGCAAAGTTACAGAAAAGTTCGCTGCCAGCCAAGTTTTGAGGCTCGATTTCTCGGAAAAAGTTTCCCTCTCAGCAGAAAAATCCTCCTTCTCAGCAGAAAAAGTTTCTGCTTTCTTCCTCGCGCGTACCTTAATTATATGTATATAGCTCAGCTTTGCCAGGGTGTTGGCGCGCACCTTTGTTACGCTAAAAAACACCGAAAAGTGTTAAAATCGGGGTGTTTCCGAGCATATCAAAAACTTTAACTTTCGTTAGCACTTTGTAAATTATTGAATATCAGTAGTTTGAGATTTTGTTACAAAATACTCCTAAAAAAAAACACAAAAAAAAGTTCGCCGTATCAAAAAAATGCTTACCTTTGCATCAGTTTTAATAAACGAATGATTGTTTTACAGATTTAAAAAGCAAAGAAAATGAAGAAATTAGTTTTTATGTTCGTAGCTATCGCAGCTATCTCTTTCGCATCATGTGGTAACAAAACAGCTCAGAACACAGCTTCTGCTGATTCTGACACAGCTGTAGTTGATACAGCTGCTGATTCAGCTGCTGTTGATACAGCTGCTGCTGCTACTGATTCAGTTAAGTAATTTAGAATTACTTGCGAACGAAAAATGAGAGAAACAACCGCTGGACTTCGGTCTAGCGGCTTTTTCGTTTTATAGAGATTATGTTTCATTTTTTTAGGTTGCTGAACTTTCGCCTGTGGTTTAAGTACGGGCTGAAGGCCCAAAAGCTCCTAGCCCAGGGCACGCCCTGGGTATAATAGCAATTTGCGAGGCGCCCTGTAAGGGCAAAAGCTTTGTTAATTGTCTGATATTTGAAAGCTTTTGCCCTTACAGGGCGACAGGTTTGCGTCCGTAATTACCCAGGGCGCTGCCCTGGGCTAGGAGCTTCTGCCCTTTCAGGGCGTATGGCGCTTACTTGTGAAAGTTCAGTTAGGTTACCTTTTAGAAATATTAGAAAAAGATAAATATATGATAGATTCAAGTGCCTTCCAAGGCAAAAAGGCAGCCTACTATACGCTGGGCTGCAAACTCAATTTCTCGGAAACTTCCACTTTCGGCAAGATGCTCGAAGATATGGGCGTCATTACGGCACAGAAGGGGGAGAAAGCAGACATTTGTCTCATCAATACTTGCTCGGTAACAGAAGTTGCCGATCATAAGTGCCGTCAGGCTATCCATCGCATGGTGCGACAGAATCCTGGTGCCTTCGTCATTGTCACCGGCTGTTATGCGCAGCTGGAGACAGAGAACGTGAGCAAGATAGAAGGTGTTGACCTGGTGTTGGGCGCCAACGAGAAGGCTCACTTGATTCAATATCTCAGCGATGCATGGGCCAAGAAGTTTGCCGCAGAAAACGGACTTCCTGCCACCGGCGAGAACCTGGAGTCTTCAGATTCTGCGCTTCATCAGCACCACAGCGTGAAGACCAAGGAGATCAAGACCTTCCAGCCTTCATGCTCCCGTGGCAACCGTACCCGCTACTTCCTGAAGGTGCAGGATGGCTGCAACTACTACTGCACCTATTGCACTATTCCTTTCGCCCGTGGCAATTCCCGCAACCCAAGCATCGAGTCGCTCGTGGCTCAGTGCGAGCAGGCGGCAGCTGAGGGTGGCAAGGAAATCGTGATTACCGGTGTGAACATCGGCGACTTCGGACAGACCACCCATGAGCGGTTCCTTGACCTCGTGAAGGCAATGGACCAGGTGGAAGGCATCAAGCGTTACCGCATCTCTAGTCTGGAGCCGGATCTCTGCGATGATGACCTCATCGCCTACTGCGCCGAGAGCCGTGCCTTCATGCCTCACTTCCATATCCCATTGCAGAGCGGAAGCGACGAGGTACTCAAGCTGATGCACCGCCGTTACGACAAGGCGCTCTTCGCCCACAAGGTGAACCTGATCAAGGAGAAGATGCCTGATGCGTTTATCGGTGTGGATGTGATGGTAGGCTGTCGTGGTGAGACTCCGGAGTGCTTCGAGGAGTGCTATGAGTTCCTGAAGAGCCTGCCTGTTACGCAGCTCCACGTGTTCCCATACTCCGAGCGTCCTGGAACCGCAGCCTTGAAGATTTTATACGTGGTAGATGAGAAGGAGAAGAAGCTGCGCTCCAAACGTCTCCTGGAGTTGAGCGACCAGAAGACCCAGGAGTTCTATGCCCAGTACATCGGTACCGAGGCAGAGGTGCTCTTCGAGAAGGCGCCAAGAGGCAAGGCAATGCATGGCTTCACCAAGAACTATGTACGTGTGGAACTTTCGCCTGCTCTCGCCAAGGAGGAATACGACAATCAGCTCATCAAGGTCCGTCTGGGTGGTTTCAATCACGACAAGACGGCGTTGAAGGCTGAGCTTGTTGAAAGTTTATAGTTAATAGGGCTAATCATAAAGTTCAAAGTTCAAACCTCAAAGTTCAATGTACTACAATGATTTTGGCTCCTGGATCCGGAAGCAGTTTCCTGACTTCCGAGTTCAGAAGATTTCGATAGATGCAGGATTCTCCTGTCCCAACCGGGATGGAAGAATTTCGAGCGGCGGATGCACTTACTGCGACAACCGTACGTTCAATCCCAGCTATTGCGACCGCAGAAAGTCGATTACGGAGCAGTTGGAGGAGGGCAAGGCCTTCTTCAGCAGGAAGTATCCGGATATGAAGTATCTGGCTTATTTCCAGGCTTATACCAATACCTACGCCAAGGTGGAACTCCTCCGTCAGATGTACGAGGAGGCGCTGCAGGTAGAGGATGTGGTAGGAATCGTGATAGGAACCCGTCCTGATTGCGTGAGCGATGAATTGCTGGATTATCTCGAGGCGTTGAACCGGCGCACCTTCGTGCTGGTGGAGTATGGCATTGAGAGTGCCAACGATGAGACCCTGAAGCGCATCAACCGCGGTCATGATTTCGCCTGCTGCCGGGATGCGGTGGAGCGCACCCACGCCAGGGGAATCCTCACGGGTGCCCATATCATCATCGGCTTGCCGGGTGAGGATGCAGAAGAGAGCCTCCGTCAGGCGCCCATCATCTCCTCCCTTCCCATCGACATCCTGAAGATTCATCAGATGCAGATCATCAAGGGAACCCGCTTGGCGCAGGAGTATGCTGAGCATCCCTTCCACGTCTATACGGTGGAGGAATACATCGATGTCATCGTAAAATACATCCGGCTCTTGAGAAAGGACCTGGTGCTGGAACGGTTCGTCAGCCAGTCGCCTAAGGAACTGCTTGTCGCACCGAAATGGGGACTCAAGAACTATGAGTTCACCAATCTCCTGAATAATAAGTTAAAGAGTTTACAGTAAAATATGGCTAAAGTTGCAATCGTAATATTAAACTGGAATGGGCAGAAGATGCTTGCCAAGTATCTGCCTAATGTCGTGGAGTATTCACGGCAGGATGCTGAGATATGGGTGGCTGACAACAGTTCGTCAGACCAGTCGATGCTTCTCCTGGAGACTCAGTTTCCCCACGTCAAGACCATCGTGCTGGAGCAGAACTTCGGCTTTGCCGAGGGCTACAATCGTGCGCTGCAGCAGATAGAGGCAGAGTATTATGTCCTCCTGAACAGCGATGTGGAGGTGGCTCATCACTGGCTCACTCCGCTCATCGAGTTCATGGATTCCCATCCCCAGGTGGCAGCCTGCCAGCCTAAGCTCCTGGCGGAATACGACAAGGATATGTTTGAGTATGCGGGAGCCTGCGGCGGTTTCCTTGACAAGTTCGGTTATCCGTTCTGCCGCGGCCGCATCTTCGAGACCGTGGAGCGCGACAACGGGCAGTATGATTACCAGCAGGAAGTGCTCTGGGCTACGGGTGCCTGTATGATGATCCGTGCCAAGGATTACTGGGAGGCAGGCGGACTGGATGGCCGCTTCTTTGCCCATAACGAGGAGATTGATCTCTGCTGGCGATTGCGCCTGATGGGCAGGAAGATCTACTGCATTCCGGAGAGTGAAGTCTATCACGTGGGTGGTGGAACCTTGTCGAAGAGCAATCCGATGAAGACTTTCCTGAATTTCAGAAACAATCTAACGATGCTCTATAAGAATCTGAGCGATAAGGAATTATCTCATGTTATGAGAGTAAGATGGCTTCTGGATTACCTGGCTGCTTTCGAGATGCTGATCCTGAAACGCAACCTGGGTGACTTCAAGGCAATCTTCAAGGCGCGCAGGGCTTTCCAGGCATGGAAGCACGATTTCGATGAAGACCGCAAGAAGATTCAGGAGAATAGAGTGGAGGGAACCATTCCGCAGGTTTTCGATTGCTCCATCCTCTGGCAGTATTACGCCAGGGGCAAGAAGCTCTTCTCGAGGCTGTAAGAAGACGATAAAACAAACTTAAAATAAGAATCTATGATGAAGAAACAAATGATGATGGCGCTCGTGTCGCTGATGGCTTTGACAGCCCAGGCACAGGCGAATTTCAATGTGACGGTTTCCAATCCGTCAAAGATGGTGAAGACAGACCAGCCGGTAGTAATCGACCTCAGCAAGCTGGGAAGCATCGGCGAAATTCAGCGTGCGGTGGTAACCGTGGATGGAAAGGAGATTCCTTCCCAGCTCGACGACACCAACCGCGACTGTACCAACGATGAACTCTGCTTCCTGCTCAATCTCGGCAAGAAGGAGACCAAGAACTGCCAGGTGCAGCTCTTTACCGAGGGTGAACAGGCGCAGTATCCTGCCCGTACCTTCGCCGAACTCTGTCTGCCTAGCAAGAACAAGAAGCTTGCCAAGAACAAGCAGGACATCTATCTGCGAAGCATCTCCTTCGACAGGAAGACCAAGGATGTCTATCACTATGTTCATTCCCACGGAGTCTGCTTCGAGAGTGAGCTCGTGGCTATGCGCGTCTATTTCGACCAGCGACAGACCATCGACCTCTACGGCAAGATCAACAAGGGACTGGTCATCTACGACACCCAGTTCTATCCATCTGCAGAACAGCTCCAGGCTGGTTCGGGCGACGACTGCCTCTGGGTGGGAAACACCTACGGACTGGGAGCCTTGCGTGGCTGGGACGGTAAGGACCAGCTGCATCTCACCGATGTGAAATATCAGGAGCAGCGCGTCATCTCCGAAGGTCCGCTCCGTGCTATCGTTGAGGTGGTGGATAACGGTTGGGTTCCGGCTCCGGGCTTGAAACCGCTGAATGCTACTATCCGCTACACCATCTACGCCGGTCATCGTGATTTCGATGTAGATGTGTTCTTCAACAAGGATGCTTCTGATTATCAGTTTGCTACCGGACTCATCAATGTGAAGGGCTCCAGCGAGTTTGCCGACGGCAAGGGTCTGCGTGGTTGCTACGGCAGCGACTGGCCTACAGGCAAGGACGACGGCAAGCACAAGTTGGAAACCGTAGGCTTGGGAATCTACGTGCCACAGAGCGCCCTGGTGAGCCAGGAGCCAGCCAACAAGGACTGCTACACCCAGGTGGTGAAGCCTTCCGGCAAGAAGCTGAGCTACAAGCTCGCCTATACCAGTGCCAACGAAACCTATGGTTTCAAGGGCGAGAAAGAATGGTATCAGTGGTTGAAGGAGTGGAAGAAGCAGATCGAGGAACCCGTGAAGGTTTCCGTTTCCTGCACGATTCGATAGTAGGGAGCTAACTCCTTAACTCCTCAATAAAACGACAGAATATTGCACAGATAGCCAATAGTGAGAAAAAAGTGTCAGCTATTTCCTCATTATTGGCTGTTTTTTATTATTTTTTTGAGATTTTACTTGGTAATTTAAATATTTTTTAGTATTTTTGCAGTCGTAACCAGAAGACTTTAAAATTACGTGAAAAGAATATTTGATTATATTGTCATATTAGCATTTATCATGCTCTGTTCGGCTTGCGAGTTCAAGTTTAAGCTGAACGAGGAGGCTGACGCTGTCCCATTAACGGTGCAGCGCTACGACCGTCTGCAAAGCAGATACCTTACCACCGGTGATTTCTCTGCCCTTCAGCAGATGAATACCGACTATCCGATAGAAACCCGAACACTGATTGAGAAGATGCTGCAGCTTGGCACCATTACCGACGCCAACATCAGTAACCGCTTCCTGATGTTCTATCAGGATTCCACGCTCCAGTCGCTTATCGCAGATGCTGAGGCCATGTATGCGAACATGGACGACATCAACGATCAGCTGAAGAAGTCGTTCGGCCGTCTGCACGACTGGCTGCCAGAGCTTCAGCAGCCATATTTCTATGCCCAGATCGGAGCGCTCGACCAGAGCATCGTGGTAGGTGAGCATTCAGTAGGTATTTCGCTGGATAAGTATCTGGGTCCGGAATATCCGCTCTACAAGAAATTCTATACAGCCCAGCAGCGTGCTTCTATGCAGCGCGAGTATATCGTGCCCGATTGCCTCACCTTCTATCTGCTGAGCGTCTATCCGATGAAGGATTTCGATACCCGTCCGCAGCTGGACCGCGACCTGCACATGGGCAAGATCATGTGGACCGTGAACAAGGCGTTGGGTAAGGATATCCTGGACACCAAGTATGTGAAGACCATCCAGGCTTATGTGAAGCGCAATCCGAGAATCACCGTCAAGGAACTGCTGGAAGACGAGGATTATTCGCCTATCGAAGCGCTGCATAAGGACTAGACAGCTGCAGCAGACTAATCTGCAGGACAAGGATTAGTCTGCTGCTGGATGAAGCAGAAAAATCAAAAGCATTCAATATAATACATGAAAAGATTTTCAATTTTTGTTGCAACGATGATGATGGCATCAGTAATGCAGGCAGCTGAGAAGCTCGATTTGAAGTCGATTACTTCAGGTGCATTCTCTGCCTCATACGTTACAGGAATCAACCCTATTGAGGGTACCGATCTCTATGCTTCCATCAGTTCTGATGGCAAGCAGGTAGTAAGTTATTCTTTCAAGACTGGCAAGCAGGTGGCTGTGCTCTTCGACGTAGAGGCTGCCAAGGCTCCGATGAAATCGGTAGAGGGCTACGTGATGAGTCCGGATGGCAAGAAGATGCTCGTCTTCACCAAGAGCAAGGCAGTCTATCGCCGTTCGTTCAAGGCTGAGTACTTCATCTACGATATTGCCCGAAAGACCATCAAGAAGCTTTCTGAGGGCGAGAACCAGCAGGTGGCTACCTGGTCGCCTGATTCACGCCACATCGCCTTCGTCAAGGACAACAACATCTTCGTAACCGATGGCGAGAAGGAAGTGCAGGTTACCAAGGACGGAAAGTTCAATGAAGTAATCAATGGTATTCCCGACTGGGTGTATGAGGAGGAGTTTGCCTTCAACCGTGCCTTCGCCTGGAATGCTGACGGAACTTCACTCGGCTGGATCCGTTTCGACGAGAGCCACGTGAAGACCTATTCGCTCCAGCTCTTCGAGGGAGCCAAGCCTACCCGCAGCGAGTTCCACGATTATCCGGGAGAGTATTCCTACAAGTATCCTAAGGCAGGACAGGACAACTCCAAGGTGAGCCTATGGAGCTACGATATGAAGACGGGCAAGACCCTCTCACTGGATGTTCCGGTAGATGCAGACGGCTACTATCCTCGCATCAAGACCACCCCTGACGCCAACAGTCTCATCGTCTATACGATGAACCGCCACCAGGACGACATGCGCCTCTACTCCGTGAATCCATTCACCGGCAAGAGCAAGCAGCTCATCCAGGAAAGCGTGCCTAAGTTCATCAAGGAAGAGGTGATGGAGAACAGCATCGTGGGCAAGAAGAACATCCTGCTCCCTAGCGACCGCGACGGCTACATGCACCTTTATCTCTATGATATGAACGGCAAGCTGATCCGCCAGGTAGAGAAGGGCAACTACGATGTTACCGCCATTTACGGCATGGATGAGAAGAGCGGCGACATCTACTTCCAGGCAGCCATGCTCAATGCACACGACCGCCAGGTTTATGTGGCTCACAAGAACGGCAAGGTGGAGCGACTCACTTCTCAGGAGGGGTCCAACTCGGCTTACTTCTCAGGCGATTACCGCTATTTCGTGAACAACTGGAGCAGCTATAGCCATCCATACGTTTATACCGTACGCAACAACAAGGGTAAGGTGATCAAGACCCTGGAGGACAACAAGAAGCTGCTGGAGAAGACCAAGCAGTATGACTGGGGCAAGCGCGAGACCTTTACCTTCACTACATCAGAGGGCGTGAAGCTCGACGGATGGATGGTGAAGCCGGTAGATTTCGACGCCAGCAAGAAGTATCCGGTCATCCTCTTCCAGTATTCCGGTCCGGGCAGCCAGCAGGTGCTCAATTCCTGGAGCACGGGAAGCATGGGTTCCGGTGGAGCCTTCGATTACTATCTGGCTCAGGAGGGATTCATCGTGGCTTGTGTAGATGGCCGTGGAACCGGTGCCCGTGGTGCTGAGTTCGAGAAGTGCACCTATCTGCGCCTCGGCGACCTGGAGTCAAAGGATCAGGTGGAGACAGCGCTCTATATGGGCAGCCTGCCATACGTGGATAAGGACAACATCGGTATCTGGGGATGGAGCTATGGTGGTTTCAATACCCTGATGAGTATGAGCGAAGGCCGCCCTGTGTTCAAGGCTGGTGTGGCAGTTGCGCCTCCTACCTGCTACCGCTTCTATGATACGGTCTATACCGAGCGTTATATGCGTACTCCTCAGGAGAACGAGGATGGCTACAAGGTAAACCCAATCGAGCGTGCCGACAAGCAGCATGGTGCCTTGCTTATCTGCCATGGACTGGCAGATGACAATGTTCATCCACAGAACACCTTCGAGTATTCTGAGGCATTGGTTCAGGCAGACAAGGATTTCAAGGAGCTTTGGTACACCAACCGCAATCACGGCATTTCGGGAGGTAATACCCGCAATCATCTCCTGCGCCAGATTACCAACTGGTTTAAGGATAAAATGAAATAAAGACATCAGGTTTATTCCATAAAAAAGGCCCCCGGAGGTTTCACAACTTCCGGGGGCTTATCTTTTCCAATAAAACTTTCATAAAAAAAGGCCCTCGGAGATTTCACAATTTTCGGGGGCTTTGCCCTTGGAGATTTCACAACTTCCAAGGCGCAGCAAACTTTTTACTAACCAATCAGCGGTAATCTAGAACCGCTGACGCCCTAAAAATAATTTAATATGGGTATTAAATACCAATAAAATTAACTAAAAACACTTTTCCTTTATGCTTCAGCTTTTTTCTTAGCTTCCGCTTTCAGCTTCTTGGCTTCCGCCTTCTTCTGTTTCACTTCAGCTTTTCTCTGCTTCAGCTGGCTCTTCACTTCCGCTTTCTTCTGCTTCAGCTGAGCCTTTGCCTCCTTCTTTTCAGCCTTTCTTTCAGCCTTGGTCTTTGGCTCCTCCATGTCGCTTGGCTCTACCGCCTTGAACATGAACTTGCTCTCGTCGATGTTCTTCATCTGCCATGGAGTAGGGAGGTCCTTCGGCTTCTCGCCATTCTTCAGGCGCTTTGCCTTCGCCTGCTTGGTGTAGCGGTCGTGCAGCTTGGTCCATTTCTTCTCCGCCTTCTTGAAGTTGCGGTCGAAGATGACGATGCAGGTTCTCTTTGGCTCACCAATCTTCTCCAGGTATTCCTTCAGCTGCAGGGAGTAGTTCTCTCTGTTGTCCAGGAAGAGCTTCTTGTTAGTCAGATATACTGAATCAACTCTCTGCACGCTGGTCATATACACCGTAGAGTCGCTGAACGACGATGCGAAACCGAACATATATGCAGTTGTCGGATCATTCTTGGCGTGAGCCGTGAATGAAGAGATGGCTGCGATAGCCAGTGCTAATGCGATTTTTAAAACTTTCATTTATTCCTTTCTATACTTATGTTTGCGCTTACTGTCCCAGATAGGATTTCAGCAGTTTATTCTTCGTGTTGTGTCTGAGTCGGCGCAGGGCTTTCTCCTTGATCTGCCTTACACGCTCCCTCGTCAGGTTGTACTTTTCACCTATCTCATCCAGGGTCATTTCCGGCGAACCGTCTATTCCGAAGAATGCTCTCAGCACCTTCTGCTCCTTGTCGGTGAGCAGCTTCAGTATGCGGCTTACCTCCGCCTTGAGCGATTCTATGGCGAGTTCCTTGTCGGTATTGGATGAGTCGCCAGCCAGGAAGTCGATCATGCTGCTGTCCTCGCCGTCGGCGATAGGCGCATCCATGCTCACGTGGCGTGAGTTCGCCTTCATGGCGTCTGCAATCTTGTCTTCGGGCAAATCCACACGCTCGGCAATCTCATCCACGCTCGGTTTGCGCTCGTGTTCCTGCTCGAACTTGTTGAGTTCCCTTGCTATCTTGTTCACGCTACCCACCTGGTTGAGGGGGAGACGTACCAGTCTGCTCTGCTCAGCAATAGCCTGCAGAATGCTCTGTCTGATCCACCAAACGGCATACGAGATGAACTTGAAGCCGCGTGTTTCATCAAATTTTTCAGCAGCCTTGATAAGACCAACGTTTCCTTCGTTGATAAGGTCAGGTAAGCTGAGTCCCTGATTCTGATATTGCTTGGCAACAGATACCACGAATCTCAGGTTGGCTTTGGTCAATCTCTCCAGGGCTCTCTTATCTCCCTTTCTTATGCGCTGTGCGAGTTCCACTTCCTCATCGGTCGAGAGGAGCTCCTCGTGTCCAATTTCTTGGAGATATTTGTCCAACGATGCGCTTTCGCGATTCGTTATAGACTTTGAAATTTTCAGTTGTCTCATGGTAGCAATTTAATTTTGTAGATGCAAAAGTACACTTTTTGTTTGAAAAAACAAAAAAAATAGCAGATATTTTTCAAAATACCTGCTATTTTGTCATTTTTTATCTTTTCAGAGGGGGCTGAGTTCTCTTTTCAGAGGTGTTCCAGCCCCTTCTTCCTTGAATCAACTTTTCCCCACAAGGATTAGTCCTTCTGCAGTGGTACGGCGAAGTAAGCCTTCTTGCCTGTAGGCCATACACCCTGGATGTAGAGCACAGGATCCTTGCTGGTAGAAGCACTCTTCACAGCCTTCTGCAGGTCGTCGAGCGATGTGATGTTGCTGTCGTTGATGCGCTGGATGATGAATCCGCGTGAAATGCCGGCATCCTTCAGGGCACCGCTGTTCACCTTCATCACCTCTACACCATACTTGATGCTGAGCTGGTTCTTCTGGCTCTCTGTAACAGGACGGAAGGTTCCACCGAGCACGTCGAGGTCAGCACTCTTGATCACTGAGGTGTTGCCCTGGGCATTCTTCAGGGTGATGGTCTTGGTGGTCTCCTTCTTGTTGCGCAGGTAGGTGATGCTCATCTTGTCGCCAGGGCGCTTGCCGTTGAGCGACTCCTGCAGCTCTGCCATCTTGGTCACCTTCTTGCCATCCACCTTGGTAATCACGTCGCCTTCCTTCAGTCCGGCAGCAGCACCGTTGCCGTCTTCATCTACCTTGGCGATATAGACACCCTCGTTGGTTCCCAGGTTCACGTCCTTGCCGTTCTCCTTCTGGGCATTGATGTAGTTGAGCACGTCGCTGCCCTGGATGCTCAGCATCACGCGCTGTACGCTTCCGTACTTCTTCAGGTCATCCACCACCTTGTTCATGATAGAGGTTGGGATGGCGAAACCGTAGCCTGAATAGGAACCGGTCTGAGAGTAGAGCATGGCATTGATGCCCACCAGCTCGCCCTGGGTGTTGACGAGTGCACCGCCCGAGTTACCTGCGTTGATGGCAGCATCGGTCTGGATGAAGCTCTCCACGCCGTTGGCGCCGAGCGAACGAGCCTTGGCAGAGATGATACCTGCGGTAACGGTGTTGTTGAGTCCGAATGGATTGCCCACTGCGATAACCCATTCACCCACCTTCACATTGTCGCTGTTGGCGATAGGCAGGGTAGGCAGGTTCTTGCCGTCCACCTTGATGAGGGCGAGGTCGGTGCTCTTGTCGGTACCGATGATGCGTGCAGAGTACTCGCGGTTGTCGTTCAGGGTCACGGTCAGCTCGTCTGCGCCTTCCACCACGTGGTTGTTGGTAACGATGTATCCGTCTGAGCTGATGATTACGCCCGAACCAGTAGCCTCTCTCTTAGGAGTCTGCACCTGCTGCTTGCGTGTGCCGCCCTGACCTGGATCACCGAAGAATCCGAATGGGTCGAAGAATCCGCCGAATGGGTCGCTCTGAACATCTACGGTCTTCACCTTCGAGTTCTGTACGTATTTAATATGTACCACGGCTGGCAGAGCCTTCTCTGCTGCGTAAGTGAGATTAACTGGTTGACCTGGTGCTTCTGCTGTTACAGCTGGTGAAGCGTTCACCTTCATGAAAGCACCTGTTGAGAATGCTAGCGAACCTACGCATAGCACTGCCATTACATAATTAGTTACCTTTTTCATGTTTAATATCCTTTTTATTATTATTTCCTTTTTTATTGTTACGCCTAGCCATCAGCCAATTCTATGCCAAATCCCTTGGGTCTGCCAAATCTGTCAGCTTCTTGCCTCGGCTTTTCGGTTGCAAATATAGAGTCATTTTTTGATATACGTATAACTTTGAGTCATTTTTTATTCCGTTTTAACATTTAAAATTAACACTTTAACGGCTATTAAACAAGAATAGCGCTATTTTTACAATTATTTGCTACTTTTCTGAAAAATGATAGTTTTATATATAAAATTAAAATCTCTTGATATGTAAACGAATGTAAACAAAACAAGGGAGAAAGATGACCGGAATGTCAGTCTTTCGGGATGAGAGAATGGTAAAATCATCCCCAAAAAGCGAAAAGAGTTTAAAAACTCAGAGAAATTGGCGGTTAAGTCGAACTTTTTTGCTATCTTTGCATTTCGAAAGCAGTGCTCCGGCTTGTCGCTGGCATTCTCTACTGGGGGGTGCGAGAGGAAAGTCCGGGCAGCGTAGGGCATCCCACTTCCGAAAATAGAAGCTATTGGTGACAGTAGGTGTCGGTAGAAGAAAATTACCGCCCGAAACTTATTCCGTAGCGAAGTCAGGCTCCGGCAGGGCATCGTGGTTTAGTGTCGGGTAAGGGTGAGAAGGTGGTGTAAGAGACCACCAGCTGGCGGGTGATCGCCAGGCTGTGCCATCTGGGAGCTGTAAGCTCATGTAAACCGCAGATTGAGGGCGGCTCGTCCGATTGCCTTCGGGCTACTGCGGAGGGTAGAGTGCTTGAGCCCAGGGGTGACTTTGGGACTAGATAAATGACAGGCGCCCGTATCGTTTCTAACGGTATGGGTACAGAACTCGGCTTATAGGGGCACTGCTTTCTTTCTTTTAGTTCTTTCTGCATCCTAGATAGAATCAGGTATGGAAATTTTCTATATATAATAAGGTATGGAGATTATCTATATGGAGAATCATGTAGGGTGCGATGTTTCAAACCATTTAAAATAACCAGCAATTATGAATCTTAGAGAACCGGAAAAGCAGATATTAGACGATTTCGAACATAAGGTAACCAACAAGATGCAGAAGTATGGCGATGAGCCTGACTTCCCTAAGTTGGAGAACTACGGACTTACCCGCATGGAGCTGGATGACTACCTCTTCGATAAGCAGGCCATCCTCGACATGGGCGGTTCCAAGCGCACGCAGCTCACGGTGGGCGGTTTCGTCACCGTTATCCCTGTATTGATCCTTTCCTGCTTCCCAGACAAGTCGCCTATCTATGAGAACGGCAAGGCAATGACCACCATCATCGCCATCATCATCGGTCTGCTGCTCGCCTGCTTCTGCAAGGCATTGCTCCAGATGGTGATTCTCTACCGTGTGAACAAGCACAAGGAAACGAAGATGGAGACCTTTATCAAGGCAGTACTCTTCTATGAAAAAAGATAATAACTTTAAAGCATTGAAGATATGAATTTACCCGACTTTATGGCTTATAAGGACAAGTTCACTCAAAGTGCATTTGTCGAGAAGATTTCGCACGTGGCAAAGCGTGCAGGTGCCAAGATGGTTTATGCAGCCCTCATTCTCTATTATACGCTGGAGAGTGACAAGGTGGCAATCAAGGACAAGGCGATGATTATCGGCGCCCTGGGCTACCTCATCAGTCCGCTCGATGTGATTCCCGATGCTATTCCGATAGCGGGACTGAGCGACGACCTGGCAGTGCTCATCTTTGTGCTCCATAAGGTATGGGGAGATGTTTCTGAGGATGCGAAGCAGAAGGCTCACGACAAGCTCGCACAGTGGTTTGATGAAGATGAGCTTCCTCAGGCAGAAGATCTCTTCAAGGAGAATCCGGAAGATACTCCGGTCTGATTCATTTAGAACACATTCTTTTTTCTGTACCCGTTTCTGAATTTCGATTCGGGACAATAGCAAAGCGGCGGACTCTCACGAGTCCGCCGTTTCTTATTGTTGCATATATAGCTGTAAATGATAATAAATCTTTTTTTATACGATACCCTGAGCCATCATAGCCTTAGCTACCTTCAGGAATCCGGCTACGTTAGCACCCTTTACGTAGTTAACGTAACCATCGTTCTCAGTACCATACTTCACGCAGTTAGCGTGGATATCGTTCATGATGTCGTGGAGCTTGGCGTCAACCTCCTCGCGTGACCACTTCAGACGCTCAGAGTTCTGGCTCATCTCAAGACCAGAAACAGCCACACCACCAGCGTTGGCAGCCTTACCTGGAGCGTAGAGGATCTTAGCATCCTGGAACACCTTGATAGCCTCTGGAGTAGTAGGCATGTTAGCACCCTCGCTCACTGCGAATACACCGTTTGCGATGAGAGCCTTGGCAGCCTCCTCGTTGATCTCGTTCTGAGTAGCAGATGGAAGTGCGATGTCAGCCTTCTCAAACCAAGGCTTAGCACCCTCTACATACTTCACGCCATATTTCTCAGCATACTCCTTGATACGGCCACGCTCTACGTTCTTGAGCTCCATGATGTAGTCGAGCTTCTCGCGGTCGATACCATCTGGATCGTAGATGTAACCATCAGAGTCTGAACATGTAACAGGCTTAGCACCCAACTGGAGCAACTTCTCCATAGTGTACTGTGCAACGTTACCTGAACCAGAAACCAATACAGTCTTGCCCTTGATGTCGATGCCCTTGGTAGCGAGCATGTTGCAGAGGAAGTAAACGTTACCGTAACCAGTAGCCTCAGGACGGATGAGAGAACCACCGAACTCCTGACCCTTACCGGTCAAGACACCCTGGAACTGGTGAGTCAACTTCTTGTACATACCGAAGAGGTAACCTACCTCACGGCCACCAACACCGATGTCACCAGCAGGAACATCCTCGTCTGGACCCATGTGACGGTAAAGCTCAGTCATGAAAGCCTGGCAGAAACGCATCACCTCGTTGTTGCTCTTGCCACGTGGAGAGAAGTCAGAACCACCCTTTGCACCACCCATAGGGAGAGTAGTAAGAGAGTTTTTGAAAGTCTGCTCGAAAGCAAGGAACTTCAGGATACCCAAGTTAACAGACTTGTGGTAGCGAAGACCTCCCTTGTAAGGGCCGATCACGTTGTTGTGCTGAACGCGGTAACCCATGTTAGTCTGAACGTTACCCTTATCATCTACCCAAGAAACACGGAACTGGATGATGCGGTCTGGGATGCAGAGGCGCTCGATGAGGTTTGCCTTCTCGAACTCAGGGTGCTTGTTGTACTCTTCCTCGATAGTACCGAGAACCTGACTAACAGCCTGGATATACTCCGGCTCATTTGGGAATCTTCTTTGGAGATTCGCGATTACTTCAGATGCTTTCATAATCTTTATCTTTTATTGTGTTTAAAATTTCTTTTTTATTGTTTGCGATTGCAAAGATATAGCTTTTTCCTGAAATAACCAACAAAAAGAAAGAAAAAATGCATAAAAAGTAGAAAAAAGATAATCTTTTAACTTTTCGTAAAGGTTAGTGTAGCCGATTTGTGTGCGTACACCTTATTATATATATGATTTTCTCCATCTTTTTGTTTGGGTTCTGATATTTTTTAGTATCTTTGCATCGTGTAAGGAACTTCACGCAGGAGTCTTCTTCACAAGACTTTATAAAATATGAAAGATTATGCCAAGAGCTACAGGACCGATAGGTTATATTGAGCACCGATCTCCGATGAAAGATGAGACTGGCAAGTATTTGATTCATCCTCAGTTTGTATATAGGGATGTGTATGATTTCAAGAATATGCGTGATGGTATGCGCCAGCACAATCAGATGGCAACCTCTCAGTTTCTGGCTGCCATCCAGTCTATCAAGGATGAGACGATGATGGCACTTTCCAGTGGTATGGAGGTGAAGATAGGAGATATGTTCATCATCAAACCCAAGTTGAAATTGAGAGACCATAAGGATGCTGATGGCAATATATATCATAAGGTGTATCATGAGGGTGAACTGATTCCTGCCAGTGAAGTGGTGATTGATGGTTTTGAGGTGAAGACCACCCGTGAGTTTGATAAGGAGTTTTATATCAATTATGATGGGAATTGCAGTCGTATTCCTTGGAAGGTAAGTTTCCCGCCTAAGGAGTCGGCTCAGGAATTGCTGGATATCACCAACTTCTGCAAAAAGCATGGCTATATCACGGTAAAGGATTTGATGCGCCTTCATGGTGTTACCAAGTATCATGCCCAGAAGGTGCTTTCTGGCTATTGCGAGGGCGAGTTCCCGAAGATGACTCGTGAGCGTGAAGGCAGGGTCTTCATCTATCGTAGAATAGGAGTCTGAAAAATGATAGTTATCTGCTGTGAATAGGCGGATAAAAAAGATAATGCAGAAAAAAGTCCTTTCACAAAACTCTTTTTGTTTCTGGCAAACAGAGAGTTAAGTGTGAAAGGACTTTTTCGTTATCCTACTTCCTTTACAAGATAGAGATTGCCGTCACGGGTATGTTCCGGTTTGCCGAAAAGGTGGGTCAGCGTCTTGCTGAAAGGATTCAGGGCGATGTCCTGGACACCCTTGGCGTGCATCGTTCTCAGCTTTTTCAGAATGATGTCGGCGGTCATTTTCTCTCCTTTTTCCCCTCCTTCGGGAGTTCTGAAGTATGAGGCAACGGTTCTTTCCAAATCAGTCTTGATGTAGTAGGGCAGATTGTGTTCCTGCATCTCCTTTTCATCCTCCTTGGAGAAGAAGTAAGGTTCGCCATGCTCTACCTCATCTAATAGTTGGGCGTAGATCTGGTCGTGCTCGATATCATCCACGTTGATCATCCCGTCGGGTTCCAGAATAAGGAATCTTCGGGAACCAGAGCGGTCGGTGAGGAGTTCGCGCTGGTTGCTGGTGCCGGTGAACGAAGCGGAGCGGGGCAAACGGTTGAAGTTCTTCTTGTAGGCACCGATGAAGCTGGGTTTCATGGTTTGCATCAGGGTCTTCATCAGCGGCATCTTCTTCGGATTCTCCTTGTCCAGCTCATCGTCGTTGATGATGGCAAACTCCACAATCTTTCTCTGTGCATTTCCCTTTTGGTTGAGCGAGAAATCATCCGTGTAGTAATCTCTTAACCCATTGGCTAAGAGGCTTCTGAGGAAAGTACTCTTATGTAATCCTTGGGTTGTGGATACCAGGGTGAGCATCACGCTGTTGGCGTGTTTCTCGTCATATCCAGCCATCTGTGCCACCATGGCACGTAGCCAGATTCTTCCCATTCTCTGGCAATAGTCAGAGTGGTTGATGCGGCGCAGGAAGTCGCCGATTCTATCCTTTCCGTCCCAGGTTCCTCTCACCTGATTGATGTAGGAGCGGATAGGATGATAAGGTTGGGCGTACTTCGACTTGATGAGTCGCTCTACGAAGTGATCGCGCACAAAGATGCCAGCCTCCTGCACCTCGATGGCGATGGTGTTGATGGCATATTTGTCGATGATTTCGAAGTCATGTTCCGTCTTCTTGCGGTATTCGAAAACATCGGTGATGACATTGTATCGGAACTCGTAGTTCGCCAGCAGCCACTTCTGCATATCCGCGATAGGGCGGAGGTAGTTGCGGCTACGTTTCTTGTACTGTGCCTCTTCGTCGGCAATTTTCTGTTCCTTCTCCTTTCTAAAGTCCTCCTTCTGCTTTTCGAGGTTGTCTTTTTCCTGTTGAAGGTTTTCTTTCAGCAGATCATTCTGCTTTTCGAGTGCTGCGACATACTGAGTATCGTCGATCAGTCTCTTCAGTGTTCTTTTGATATTCATATATGTATAATCGGTTAAATTCGTTTATTGAGTAATATCACTGCAAAGATACAACAATAAAGAGGCGTTTGCAATACTATCGGCGATAAATGTTGCAATAAATTTAGAGGGGAGAAGGAACGCTTACTTGAGGGAGAAAGGACCTATAGAAGAAGGATAAATGATACTCTCTTCGAATCGGTTGACTAGAGTCATCCATATAGCTGACCCGGGTCGTCTATATGGATGACGGTAGTGGTCTATATGGATGACGGTAGTCATCCGATTGTAAGAAGGTATATTTCCTCCTTCTCTTCCACGTTCTTTCTCCCTCCGGCAAGCGTTCTTTCTCCCCTTCAAATCGGTTCCGTCGTTCTCTGTTTTTAGTTCCATTGTTTACTGTTTTTAGGTCCGTCGTTTACTCTTGTTGCAAGTGATGTGAAGCGGCATCTATAAAAATGCATTCACACTTAAGTGTATGAATGTCAGTGTATTGTGTGTGCTGTGAAAGGAGAAATGATTTTGTAATGCAAATAAGAGTTTTCCATAGATATTCGATTACTGATTTAATACCCAAGAGTAGATTCTGGCAGAAATGTTTGGAGATTCCGAAAAAAATGATTAGTTTTGCAGTTGAATAGGCTGATAGGTTGTTATCACCGGAAACTTAAAAGACAGAACAATGGCAGAATTGAAATTATATCCAGTAGGAATCCAGACATTCGAGGAAATAATCACTCGGAATCTTCTGTATGTAGATAAGACGGAATATGTCTATCGCATGACTCATAGCGGTGGCAAGCATTTCTTCTTAAGTCGTCCGCGCCGTTTTGGAAAGTCATTGCTTGTTTCTACATTCAAAAGCTATTTTCAAGGCAAAAAGGAACTGTTCAAAGGATTAGCCATCGAAAAGCTGGAAAATGAGTGGACGGAATATCCTGTACTGCATTTCAGTATGGCGGGAGGTAAGCACATGGAGAAAGACCAGCTGGAAAGATATTTGGGAAGCCGACTTGCCGAGCAGGAAAAGGTATGGGGTATTACATCTCCTGCAGTTGATGCGAACGACCGTCTCATTTCGCTCATCCAGACTGCTTATGAAAAGACTGGTAAGCAGGTTGTTGTACTGATTGATGAGTATGATGCACCTCTTCTTGACGTTGTTCATAGCGAGGTTAACTTGCCGGTGCTTCGCAATGTGATGCGCAATTTCTATAGTCCATTGAAGGATTGTGAACCAATGCTCCGTTTTGTCTTCCTGACCGGTATTACGAAGTTCTCGCAGTTGAGTATCTTTAGTGAACTGAATAATATAACGAATATAAGTATGGATGATGAATATGCAGGAATCTGTGGTATTACCAGGGAAGAATTGGAAACACAGATGTCTGCGAATGTTGATGTGTTGGCGGAGAAAATGGATAAGAGTAGAGAGCAAGCATTGGAAGCGAGAACAGCTACCCGTCTTTATCTTTTTGAGTTGAAGCTCAATAAGGATGCCGATGCAGCGATGAAGCAGATCAATCTTAAGGAATATCCTAAGCGCTTCGCTTTAAGCGGATTGCCAATCGTAAAGGTTGGGGTTAACTTTGATGTGGCAACGCATAATATTACGGATTGGAAGATAGAGTATGAATAGAATGATAGATGAACTATAGAATAAACATAGCCAATGATTACAAAAATTAGGTTGCAAAACTGGAAGAGTTTTAAGGACTCTACGATATATATTGATTCTTTGGGCATCCTTATCGGAACCAATGCAAGTGGCAAGTCGAATGTGCTAGATGCGTTCGCCTTCCTCCGGGCAGTGGGTGAAGGTAAGAGCCTTCTTGATGCTATTCAGACCGTTAGAGGAGGGGAGGACTGGATAATCCGACGAGGAGAAAACTCTTTTTGTTTAGAGTTGGAAGTTGAGAATGAAGGAAGCTCCTATCTTCTTGATTTAAGGGTGATAAGGAAGGACGCTGTTTTCTGTTATGGTCCTTGTGAAATCCATCGCCTCGGTATAGAGGATGATGATATGGTTCCAGGAAAATTCATGGATTCTGCTCGCAATATTTTATGGAAAACTTATGATGTTCCAGTATCTTTGGATTTTTGGGCAAAGATATATGCTACACTAAGAAGTATCATTATTCTTGATCCGGTTCCAGCCAAGATGCGTGATTACTGTAAGATTTCTAAAGAGTTGAAATCTGATGGAAGTAATGTAGCCGGTGTTTTGTGCGCCTTGTCTCCTGAGGAAAAGGAGAAGGTGGAGGCGCTGGTGTCTAGCTATGTTCGCCCACTTCCTGAGCGTGATATTAACAAGGTGATGTCCGAGCAGGTTGGTCTGATCAAGTCAGATGCCATGCTTTATTGCTACGAAGATTGGAATCCGGAACAGCCTGTTGATGCACGGGGTATGAGTGATGGAACGCTTCGGTTTATAGCGATAGTTGTTGCTCTTTTGACGGTTACTCCCCATAGCTTATTGCTCATTGAGGAAGTGGATAATGGTTTGCATCCTTCTCGTGCAAAGGAGTTGGTTGATATGCTGAAGGAATTGTCGCATCAGCGTCAGGTAGATGTTCTTTGTACTACGCATAATCCGGTCTTGTTAGATGAGTTGGGAAACAAGATGATTCCATTTGTCAGCTATGTTACTCGTGATGAACATGGAGATAGCCATGTTAATCTTTTAGAGGAAAAGAAGAATCTTGCCAAACTGATGGCTTCTGGTACGTTAGGTAGAATGATGATTAATGATAAGATATGAAAAAGGTATTGGTGATAGAAAGTTGTTAGGTGAGGAATTTGCCCAAATCATGATTGATTCGGCTGATGAAAATTCACCATGGGCTGCTTTTACTGAGCAAAGCAGTTTGTGGAATCCAGAAAACTTAAAGAAGTTGGCTGAGAAGTGGAAGGCTACGGTTATAGGTGGTCAAGCCTTAGGTGATGCTTCTATTGTAGAAGTTGTAAGATATTATACCGATTTAGGTTATGAAGTTGAAATCTTCACAGGTGATGAAGGTTTGAAAGCTTATGAACCGACGGTTGAAATTCCTAGGAGAAGAAGAAAGTAAGGGATTCTGATAAGCTTTGCCTCATTTCTGTTTTGGAAATGAGGCATTTGTATTGTATGTTGTCTTTATATTACCATCAACAATTGTAGTAAAGCCTTAAAGGCTCCCATGTTCTTTTCTTTCTTGAATACTTTGAGAACTTTTTCCTTTATGATATAGTCCTTTATTCTATCTCGATAAATAGGATGAGAGAGTAATATCCAAAGCTCTTGATCGATGTAGGCATATTGGGTATTTCTATCTAGCCACGCTCTTGATGGGGAATCCGTTTTTACTTCGGTATTTGTCCATGCTAAATGCCAGAAGTTATCTGATTTCAAGAAGTAATATGGATAATATAAGGGAGTGAGGTTTTCCTGTTGAGCCTTTAAGAAAAACTTCCCGAAAATACCTTGGTATATAGGGGTAATTTCCTCATAAGTGAACTGGTTGACCATCTTGCCGTTTTCTATCAGTTTGATGATGGAAAGGATAAGTGCTGGCTTGGCGATAATGCGTGTATGATTGTTCCTGTTGGTACATTGGAGCATCTTGTCGATGAGCCCGCAATAGTAATTGAAGGCTTCATCGTAGTCAAAGAATCTGAGAAATGTTGTCATAATCTGCTATATTTTTATGGGTTTGACATCTTTTTGTGCAAAAATACAAAAATAATCTAAGATAAGCGCACGTATTTCAGAAATAATTATTATTTTTGCAATTGCATTCTACCGCAGAAAGCCCGAAGGGCTGAGCGGGTGGGTGTGACTTTTATGGAATAGAGCGTTTACTAACGTTCGTCTGCGACTACTCGTAAACTTCGCAACTTTACTCTCTAGTTGGACGTAGATGTGACAATGGTGAATGCTCACGGTGGGTGTATTGTATCCTGCTGCGAATTGTCGTATACATATCACAACTGTATGTTTTGGTATCGTGTATGACTATATGTTCGTACATGGAATCATCATATACCATAACGTGGGCTTTCTGCATTGTCCGTCTCTTTCAACTAGGGCAATGCGAAGGCCTTCGAGTGGTGGGATGGGCAAGGAGAATCCCACGTTTCCGTTTTATAGAGGCCTAACAGAATACTAACACAACTCACGATACCGGGATTCTATCGCTTTGAAGAAGATAGATGTACAACAAATATACACTCTCTGGACATGAATCTTTTCCTTGCAAAACCTTATGGCTCACCAAGGGATATAACTTTATGATAGATGGAGGAAACTTCAATGCTTCTGATGCTGTAATAGCTTTGGGAGTAGGAAAAAACATGGTTTCTTCTATCCGATATTGGCTCAAGGTGTTTGGTATTTCCAATCAGGATGAGCCAAGCAGAATAGCAGATTATTTATTCGATGAATCAGAAGGCGTAGATAAGTACATTGAAAGTTTGGGAACTTTGTGGTTGCTTCACTACCTTTTGGTCAGTTTGAAAGAAGCAACGCTTTATCATATTACTTTTGTGCAATTCCAAAAAGAACGCAAGGTCTTTGAGAGGGAACAATTGGTGAACTTTGTGAAAAGATTGATGATAGAGGATGGAAAGGACAAAATCTTTAATGTGAATACCACCAAGAAAGATGTGGGTGTACTGTTGCAGAATTATGCCCAACCTTATAAGGCCAAAAGCTTTGAGGATTATTCTTCTCTTTTGATTGATTTGGATCTGATAAGAACTGAGGATAATGGTAAGACGTTCGCCTTCAATATCGAAGGTAAGCGCAGGGTTCCGATCGAGATTTTCTTATATGCCATTCTTCAGGAAAAAGGTAAGGATAAGTCTGTATCATACGATACATTGCAGGAAATTGGCTTGATGTTCTGCATGACAGATGCTGAGGTCATCGATATGGCCCAGTCTATAGGTGAGCATTATTCAGAGTATGTCCAGTATAGTGATAATGCAGGTATCCGTCAGCTATTGTTTAAGGAAGGTTCTTCTTTGACAATACTGCGTTAAATTAATATTTAATCGTCTGTAAATCAATAACTTATATTAA
>OHUJ01000338.1_pt1 | contig 24250 bp, 22 predicted proteins | sample 1579241 | NCBI WGS metagenome assembly OHUJ01 (sample SAMEA3882547, study PRJEB24775) | human gut metagenome | biome: human-associated habitat; feature: intestine environment; material: feces | place: Netherlands | collected 2009/2010
ATACGCACCGCCGCTTCATTAAGACCGAAGGCGATTTATGGGTCGTCAATCCCGGCAGCATCGGCCTGCCCCGGGACAACCGGCAGGGGACGTATGCCATCGTGTCCATCGAAGACGGGGCTATTAAAGATGTCGCTTTTCGCGAGATCGAACGAATCAAACGGTAACTCTTGCAGGAATGGGTGGGGGAAATTCATGAAAAATAATAAACTCAAGCTCTACGGGTTCAACAACCTGACCAAGACCCTGAGCTTCAACATGTATGACATTTGCTATGCTGTCAGTGACGAGTCACGCCGCCAGTACATCGAATACATCGATGAACAGTATAATGCCGAACGGCTGACCCAGATCCTGCAAAACGTGTCGGATATCATCGGCGCGCACATCCTCAATGTGGCCAGTCAGGATTACGACCCGCAGGGGGCCAGCGTCACCATCCTCATTTCCGAAGAAGAAGTGAACGATGCCGACGTCGTCTGTCATCTCGACAAGAGCCACTTGACGGTCCATACCTATCCCGAAAGCCATCCCCAAAAGGGCATCATGACTTTCCGGGCTGATATCGACGTCTCGACGTGTGGCCGCATTTCGCCGCTCAATGCCTTGAATTATCTCCTGGACAGTTTCGATTCGGACATCGTCACCCTCGATTACCGCGTCCGCGGCTTTACACGCGATATGAACGGCAAGAAGCTGTTCATCGATCACCGCATCAATTCCATCCAGAATTACATCGCCCCGGCGACGCGTAACCGCTACGACATGATCGATGTCAACGTCTACCAGGAAAACATCTTCCATACCAAGATGGTCCTCCACGATTTCGATTTGGATAATTATTTGTTCAACATCACCAAGGACGACTTGACGCCGCGCCAGCAGCAGCAGATACGCCGTCAAGTACACCAGGAAATGCTGGAAATCTATAACGGCCGTAATATGCCGTCCATGCGCTAAAAGGGGGCAGGGAGAGTGGATACCAAGAAAACACTGTGCCGCATCGGCGCCCAGATGAAAGAAGCCGGCCTGGTCACGGCCTGCGATGGCAATATCAGTTTCCGCCGCAGCAACGGGGCCATCGTCATTACGCCGTCAGGCGTGCCGAAAGGAGAGCTGAAGCCCAAGCACCTGCTCGTCGTCGACCTCGACGGCCATGTCCTGGAAGGGACGGGGAAGGCGTCGTCCGAATCGGCCCTCCATTTGGAAATTTATCGGAAGCGAGATGACGTAAAGGCCATCATCCACGCCCATCCCATCACGGCAACGGCCCTGACCGTAGCCGGCATCCCCTTCCGGCCAGACATCGTCACCGAAGGAGCCCTGGTCCTGGGACCGGTGCCGACCGTACCCTATGCGCCGCCGGGATCGGAAGCCCTGGCCCTGGCCTGTGCCGAAGCCGCAGAAGGGGCGGATGTCTTCCTCATGGAACGTCACGGCGCTGCCACCGTCGGCCAAAATCTGACCCAGGCCTTTTACCGCCTGGAAACCTTAGAGACCGTAGCCAAGATGTATCGTGATTCTCTCATCTTTGCCGCCGCTAAGGACTCGCAAAACAATAACCCCGCTGCCAAAGCCCAGCCCTTGAGCTGGTATTTGAAAAAATAAAAAGTTTGAAGTTTGGAGTTTGAAGTTTGGAGTTTGAAGTTTGAAGTTGTAGGGGGCGCCTGCAGGCTCCCCTGATAGGGGAGCTGTCAGCAAAGCTGACTGAGAGGTTGCTTTTTACTATAAACTACAAACTGAAAACTGCAAATTAAAAGGACCCTCGCTTCATGCGGGGGTCCTTTTTGCTAGCCGTCATTTCTTCGGTTCTACGATGTAGGTGGTCTGGTTGGTGAAGATGACGTAGCCTGGGACGGCGTGGGCCGGTTTTTTGACGTGGCGTACTAGGGTGCAGTCGACTTCGACTTTCGGGCTTTCCCGGGCCTTGCTGTAGTAGGCGGCCAGTTCGGCAGCCCGTTCGATCTGGGCATCCGTCGGCGTCACGTTGTGGCAGGCGAGGATGACGTGGGAGCCGGGCTGGTTCTTGACATGGAACCAGAGGTCATAGGGATGGGCCTTTTTCAGAGTCAGGAAGTCGTTCTGCCGGTTGTTGCGGCCAATCCAGATGTCCAGGCCGTCGACCTTCAGGGTCAGGATGTCCTGGGCCGATTCTTTCTTCAGCTTTTCCTTGTTGTGGCCGCTGATCAGGCCGACCTGCTTCATTTCCGCCTTGATGTCGGCGATTTCGTCTTTCGTACTCGTGTTTTCCAGGGCGTATTCCAAAGAATAGAGGTAATCCAAATGCTTCTGGTTCTCTTCATGGAGCTGGGCCGACATCTGCTTGCGGTTGCGCATCTTCGTATAGCGCTTGTAGTAGCGGTTTGCATTGTCCGTCATGGAGTACGCCGGGTTGAGAGGGATGGTCACCTTTTCCTGTTCCTCTGAGAGGAGGTTCTTGACAGTGACTTGTTTTTCATGGTCGTGCTTTTCGTAGGCATAGATCATCAGGAGGTCGCCGTAGAGCTTGTACGTGTCCATCTTCTTCGTTTCCTTCATTTCCGCGGCGATGCGCTTGATCTTGCGCTTCTGCTTCTCAATGAGCTTAGCGACCTTTTTCTGGAGCTGTTCCTGTTCACCGTTCAGGCTGCGGTGCGTGGCCTGGTATTCACTGAGGTAGGTCTCGATGAGCTTGAAGTGGCGCCGCGGGTACTGCGAGAGGCTGTGCAGTTCCAGGGGGAAGATGACTTCCTTGCCTTTGACGGTGTAGACATAGGCGCCGGAGATATTCGCCAGGCGCTTGCCGAACTCTTCGACCGTGCGGCACCAGGTGAAGCGGTCTGCCGGCGACAGTTCGCCGACGGGCGTCGTCACGGAGAGGCCCGAGTCGAAGGCCAGTTCGTTGAGGACGACCGTGCTCATGCCGTTGAAGCGCTTCAGCATCCACGTCTTCAGCGGTTCGTCCGTGCCGGTTGTCATCATTTCCGCCAGCTCCTGGGCCGAGAAGGAGAAGGGGTCCATGCGCATGAAATTCGGCGGGAAGGCATACGGTTCATGCGGCGCAATCGTGCGCAGGGCCTGCTTGTTCTTGCCCGTCTTGATCAGGGCTTCGATGATTGTCCCGTCTTCCGTGAAGATGACGTTGCTGTATTTGCCCATCAGTTCGACGTGGATCTTGCGCGTCACCAGGCGGCCCGACATGTCGAGGACGTCGATGTCGATGTCGATGAGGAGGTCTAGGTGCAGCTGGGCGATGGCGGCGATGCGGCCGTTTTCATAATACTTGCGCAGGAACATGCAGAGCCCCGTCGGGACGTCCGGCGTCGGCGGCATCGTCTCGGCGATGTACAGGCGCGGCGAATCGTCGAGGGTAATGACCAGATGATGGATGCCCGCATCATTGAAGATGCGGAAATAAAGGGAACGGGCATCGAGCTGATAAATCTTGGAAATCTGGCCGCCCTTCAAAATATCGGCCAGCTCATTCGTAATACAATGTAATGTGATACCGTCCAAATTCATAGAGGTACCTCCTTATCTTACTCAAAAAATCAATCCCCTTTATCATAGCATGAGTGAGCCGATCCTGTGAAGAGGGCGGGCCGTATATCGTATAAAGGCTTCTGCCATTATGCTATAATCTTTTTTCTAAAAGTTTGCAGTTTGCAGTGGATGGCTTTAATTAATAACATTCATACGTACTGAAAACTATAAACTAAAAACTACAAACTTTTTAAAGTACTTTCACTTGCTGGTTCTTTTCGCCGAAGTTTTCCATGAGCCTCTTTTTGATGGCGTCACGGCTTGTGCCTTTGGCTTCTTCCTGTTTGATTAGTTTGTAGGCACCGAAGAGCGGCGACGGGCCGATCTGGGAGCTGAAGAAGCCGATGCCCTGGTTCCAGGCGATGAGTTCGAAGACGTCGTCGAAGGCACGGGAATCGATGCCGTGGATATAGGCTTTGACCAGTTCCCGTACAGCCTGACGGTAGCGGCCGGCGCCGACGGCATTGGCCAGGGAGAGGATGAGGCGCATTTCATAAGAGAGGTAATGGCGTTCGTCATTCCACGTTTCGTCCCAGAATTCGACGGCAATGCGGCCCAAGTTCTTGTCGATGATCGGGAAATTGAGGAGTGCCGCCGGCCCGAAAGGCTTCTTGCCCGATGCCGTTTTTGCTTCGCTGCGGTAGAACCAGATGTGGAATTCATAGGGCTTCACTTCTTCCACGTGATATTCAAAGCCCCGGTCCTTCATGGCTTCATAGAGCGGATGCGGTTCGAAACTCTGGATAATTTGCAGGCCGCTGCCTTCAGGAACCTGATCGGCCTGACGAAAAAGGCCCTGCGAGAAATTGCCCTTAGCCTGACGCAAATCGATGACTTTGAACTGATCTTTTTTATTTTCCCATTCTGTATACATAACAAAACCTCCTGTTGAAAATCCTTTAGATACGTTGATTGGCTTTCGCTTGATGACTGTATCTTACCAGATTTCCCACAGGAGGTACGTTGCTTTTCTAACTAATATCAATTTTATCTTTTTTCGATGAACGACCTGCGGCAAACAACATAGTTACCTCGACGTAAGGGCCTGACGGAAAAAGCCGAAAATAACAATACTATGTTTTAGTCGTGCAGGGCCGCGCCGTTGCTGGCGATGACCTTTTGGTACCAGTAAAAGGATTTCTTCCGATAGCGGGCCAGGCTGCCCCTGCCGTCGTCATGGCGGTCGACGTAAATGACGCCGTAACGCTTGCTCATCTGCGCCGTCGAGGCGCTGACCAGATCGATGCAGCCCCAGATGGTGTAGCCGAGGACGGGGATGCCGTCGGCTAAGGCTTCTTCTACGGCCAAGAGATGCTGCTGCAAATAATCGATGCGGTAATCGTCCTCGACGGTCCACTGCCCCTTTTCGTCGTCAAAGACGAGCTCGTCCTTCGCACCGAGCCCATTTTCGACGACGAAGAGGGGCTTTTGGAATTTATCCCAGAACGTATTGAGGACAAAGCGCAGGCCCTGCGGGTCGATCTGCCAGCCCCAGGCCGATGATGGCAAATACGGATTGGTCACGCCCGTAAAGAGGTCGCCTGCCGCGTCTGCGGCCGTGCTGTCGGCGGCCGCACAGGTACTGACATAATAGCTCAGGGAAATAAAATCGACCGTATTTTCCTGCAGCAGTTCCCTTTCGTCCGGACGGATATCGAGATGGATTCCCTTTTCCCTGAAATAGCGCTGGGCATAGCCCGGATAGCGGCCGCGGGCCTGGACTTCGAGGAAGAGCTCATTCTGGTGGTTGAGCTCCATGGCCGCGATGACATCAGCCGGCTGCGGTGTCAAAGGATAACTGGGCATGGCCAGGACCATGCAGCCGATCTGAAAAGCCGGGCTGATTTCGTGACCGATTTTTACGGCTCTGGCGCTGGCCACGAGCTCATGGTGGATGGCCTGATAGAGGTCACTTGCGCTGAGTTCCTCTTTTGGCGTCGGGATGGCGCCGCTCATGAAGGGCGAGCCCAGGATTGAATTGATTTCATTGAAAGTCAGCCAGTACTTAACCTTATGCTGATAGCGCGTAAAAATCGTGCGGACGTAGTTTTCGTAAAAGCCGATGAGCTTGCGGTTCGTCCAGCCGCCGTAATGGTCGGCCAGATAGAGGGGCGTTTCATAGTGAGAAATCGTCACCAAAGGCTCGATGCCGTACTTATGACATTCATCGAAGAGGTCATCGTAAAAAGCCAGGCCCGCTTCATTCGGCTCTTTTTCGTCGCCGCGCGGAAAAATCCGGCTCCAGGCGATGGACGTGCGGAAGACCTTGAAGCCCAGTTCCGCAAAGAGGCGGATATCTTCTTTATAACGATGATAAAAATCGATGCCTTGCAATTTTAAATTGTCCGGTGTCGGCCCGGCCGTGCGCGGCCCCTTCAGTCCCTGCGGCAGGACATCCTGAATCGAAAGGCCCTTGCCGCCTTCATCATAAGCCCCTTCCAGCTGATTGGCAGCCACAGCGCCGCCCCAAAGAAAATTTTCAGGAAACATCATTTTCTCCTTTATCCAGTCTCTATTTTACAAATTTACAAAAAAGCTGTCGCCCCAGCCGTTGATGCCCTGCATGACGCGCTGCAGAGCCGCAAAGAAGAGCGGTCCCTTATTTAATGATTTCCACATTGTCCGTCTTCAGCTGCGGCGTGCGGGCATATGCAACAGCCGGGATGCCAAGGGCCATGACGAAGCCGAGTTGGCAGTGCTTCGGGATATGGAACTGCGCTTCGATTTTCGGGAAATGCTGGGCCAGGGCCACAGCGAAACCGTCCCAGACCGTCCCCAGTCCCAGGCTGGCGGCGTAGAGTTCCAGATACGAAAGGGCAATGATCGGGTCGGCATTTTTGCACGTTTCGGCCGCTTTCTTTTCATCGACGGAGACGATGACCAGGGCCGGTGCACCGCGGTATACCAAATCCCTGCCAGCCTGCAGGCTTTTATCTGCCATGTCCTTCAGGAAAGCTAAGGGCGAATCAGCCGGAATACTTTCCAGACAATCATAGGTGATTTTGCGCAGTTCATCCATTTTCTGGCGCGTGGCGATAATAGAAAAGCGGAGAGACGGCGCATTGACGCCTGTCGGCGGATAGGCCAGCATGTCCTTGAGCTTTTCAATTTTTTCAGCGGGTACATCGTCTTCCTTATACTGACGGATACTGCGCCGCGATTTAATCAGGCCCAGCATTGCTGCACTGTCCACGGTCGTAACCGGGTCAGAAGCCGCCGGATCGAGGCCACCGAAGGAAAAAGCCCCCGTCGGACAGACGGCCAGGCAGTGCTGACAGGCCAGGCACATCTTTTCCCCATCCTTGATATAACGGGGTATCTTCTGGTCGTCGAATTCCAGACACGAAGCCACGCAATCGCGCAGGCACATTCCGCAGTGGATACATTTTTCTTCATCAACAGCAATCATACGTTTCATCATAACGCTTCCCTCCCAATAGTGTATACCCCTATTATAGCAAGAGTCTATCCATCGTGCACCGGGAAATCGTTCATCGTTCGTCGTTCATCGAAAATTCTCACGACAAACGATGCAAAAAAAGGATTGTGCATGATGGCAGAAGCCTTCGTGCGACAATCCCTTTTTCTTACTTCTTCAGCGCCAGTCCGTCATGGAAGGCCTGCCCTACGACGGGGCCGATGGTGCGGTACGTGCTGGTGCTGATGTCGAAGATGATCGGCTGGAGTTTATCCAGGTCGATGTGGCCGTCGGTGAGGACCTTTTCATCGGCCTGCATGGCAACGATTTTGCCGACGAGGATGCCCGTTTCGTCGTCCCAGCTCTTCATTTCACATTCCAGAGTGACCGGATATTCTTCGATGATCGGCGCATTGACGTGCGGCGCCTTGTGGACATGGACGCCGGCCTGTTCAATCTTGTTGACTTTGTTGCCTGTTTCCACGCCGAAGTAGTCGGAAATGACGACCGTATCCTTGGTGGCGAAAGCAACGGTGAAGGCCTTGGTTTTCTTCACGTTGTCCGTCGTCTTGTGCTTCGCTAAAAAGAGCGTGATTTCCCCGTAGTCACTTTGCTGGCCCCAAGCCGCGTTCATGGCATTGGGCACGCCGTTTTCATCATACGTTCCAATAATAAAGACACCTTCCGGTGTAATGATCGAATGCTTGGCATCAAATTCCATCGTAATTCCCCCATTCAAATATTTATCTTAACTTTCTTCCTGGTTTTATTATATCTATTTTTCTAGATATGTCAATATTTATTTTACATGAATGCCAGATAGTCCTGCGTCGCTTTTTCCTGCGGCGCGGCGAAGAAACCTTTGCCACTGCCGAAGGACAGGAACTGCTCAAGCAGTGGAAGCCAGCGGGCTGTCACCCGTCAGGAGGATCCGGTCACGGTGAACCTGTCCGGTAATGGTGTCGTTGAGGATTTTGACGCCTTTTTTCTGCAGTTCTCCCGCCGCCAGTTCTTTCAAATGGCCGGGCATGTAGCCAATCGCCATTTTCAGACTGGGCTTGCGCATACCAAACTTCATGTCAACGCCTTCCTTCTATCGTATTTCCCAAAATCATTTCCGTGTGTCTTAAAAAAGCCAACAGTCCCCGGCAGCCTTCGTCGACGTCGTTCCAAGTCTTCTGGAAATCCCGCGTATACCACGGGTCGGCGACGGGCCCGGGATTTTGGGTATAATCCATAAGGAGCGAGCATTTATGTGCCGGATCACCGTGAAAGATACGCTTCATGTCCTGCAGGTTCTCTTCGTCCATGCCGATGAAATAATCGTAGCGACTATAGTCCGACCGACGCAGCAATGCCGCCCGCTTCCCGTCAGGATCCATGCCGTGGGCCTTTAAGAGCTGCTCCACCGGCGGGTAGACAGGATTGCCACAGCCATTCCAGATTTCTTCGTCCGTCGTCGCCGCCGAAGCGATGATAAAGTGGTCAGAAAGGCCGGCATCAACCGCCATCTTCCGAAAAACGAATTCTGCCATCGGCGAACGGCAGATGTTGCCGTGGCAGATAAATAGTATTTTGATCATAGACACGAAACTCCCTTCTATGCCAAAATATGCCGATTTAATGCGGTTTTGCAAGCTCCACACGTCCACAGAAAACAGGACAAAATTTTGCAAAAAACGGCTGATTCTTCAGCCAGGCATTGCCATTTTTCTCACCCCGGTATGATCCTTCCTTGCCTTTGATTTCAAGCTCATAGACAGGAGCATAATGGCACAGAAAATGGGGATGGGCAGGCTGGGGTATTATTTTGTCCTTCGGGAAAACTCCCTTCCCCAGAAGGAAGCGGTCTGGGCGGTAGGAACGAATTTTCCTTCGGCGAACCCCGTGGAAAGAGCCCGCCGGGCGACCTGGCGACGGTCTCGTTTCAATTCTTCATAAAAATTTTCCCGTATGAATCCTCAATCTTTTCCGAACAGGATAAACGGGATTACCACGCCAAATATGGAAAAGAAATGGAAGAAAAAGCCTGTCAATTGGGCCGCCAGCTGATCCAGGATGCGCAAAAGGCTCATTCCCGTTAAGCAAATCCAGGTGCGCGGCAGCTTTTTCCATTTTCTATTCTGATTTCTTCCAGTCAGTCAAAAAAACAAGGGACATTGCTTCTGCAACATCCCTTGGCCAAACATGTTCGCTACGGTTCGATGGGGCCGATTTCGATTTCGTCGATTTTTCCCTTTTCGATTTCAAAGATCAGACCCACGCCGGGCAGACCCTCCGCCCTGTAGATGGATTTATCCCCACGGACCATATCCGGCTTTCCGTAGGTCCCCTCCAGGAGGGAAGCGTCCATTCCCACGTGGATTCCTTCCGGAGTTGCCCAGCCGTTGTTGGCAGACACTTCCATATGATAGACGGCTCCTTCCGCCAGATGGATGGAGACCCCATCCCCATATTCGTATTCCACCACCGATCCCGATGGATGGGAAGCAGAATGTTCCCGTTCTGTTTCTGTTGGAGCACCGTATATCTGCCGGATATAGGAGCCCTCACTGCCAATTCCGATGCCGCCCAGGTACAGGGATTTCTGAGGTACCGATGCCAATGCGGCCGAAGCAGCCAGCGTCAAAAGTGTGGTGAGACCCACAATTGTCCATTTTTTCATCAGGTCCGTCCTCCTTGTTTTAAGAATTATTATTTATTTAGATTTTATCATAATTATGTGGGAAATTACAACCTTTTTTATGACACTTGTGTCCCCCGCGACGGAGACGACAAACAGGAGTCTCCCAGTCCTGTGGAAAAGGGGGAAAGGGCCCGCTTGCGGGTAGGGGGTTCGCACGCCTCTCTGCCCATGTACACTTTTTGGGTCAGAAAAGCCCGCATTTCTCCATCATCCACGAAATAGATATCGCCCATATAGGCCAGTTCACCGGTGGTCTGGTAGAAATAAAGGAAGATGAGACATCTTGACAAGCAAGTCTATTCTCTTCGTCACAGCCGCCGCAGGGAAGGACAATAACCCGCCGGGCGACCGGGGACCAGTCTTCCCGTACGGGCAGACCCTACGGAATCGTGCAGTACGTGGGTTGCGCAGGGATGCCCCATCAGGGGCGTCCGTTTCCAGGTCTGTAAGTGGAAATATCACATCATTTTCACAGCCCCTTTCTGAATATAGATGCTGTTGTACTTCCGTATGCTATACTGGAAACATAGAAAGGATGATGCAGATTGAGTAACAAAAGATGAAGAACAGAAGAAACTCGCATGGGAAAGAATGGCTCCTCCTGTCAAAGGAAAGTACAAGACATGGGATAATCCCACATTGGAAATCATAAGGGCTGCACTATACCACATTATCTGAGACGCATATTTCTGATTGACTTTTTGGATACGTACAAGGCGGCAAAAGAATATACAAACTTTACCATAAAGAGTGTATAATAAAGTAAAATGTTATCTACATCCCGCACGCTTGGGGACACGACCGGGCAAGATGGGATAGGGAGGGCTATTATGAAAAAAACAAACGATCCCATGCTTGCCATGCAGGCCTTTTATCGGGCAGCCCGGGAGGAACTGGAACGGGAATGGGACGCTAGGAGAAGATTGAAATCCTGTCCGGTTTTCTTCAATATTACCAATTTCCGCCTTTACAATGCGTCTTGCGGCATCGACCAGGGAGATCATTGCCTGCAGCAGATTGCCGAGATCCTCCAGAAAAATTTTCCAGGCCGGCTCCTGACTCATCTGGGCGCCGATCACTTCGCCGTCCTGGCGGATACAGCGGATGTAACCACGCGCATCGAGGCAGCCTGTCATGACGTAAAGGACCTGATTGCCAATCCTAACATTGAAATGAAGGCGGGCATCCGTTATCTCAGTGAACTTCCGGATCCGGAAACCTTGACGCTGGCCTTCGACAATGACGCCGCTCTGGCCTGCAAATCCATCACCAAGGATGCGACCCGTCATTATGCCGTCTACACCCGAGAAATGGGACGTCTTCACGAACTGCAGAACTATGTGCGGGAAAACCTGGACAAAGCCCTTGAAAACCATCACATCAAGGTGTACTGTCAGCCCATCGTCCGCTCCCTGAATGGCAAAGTATGCAGTTTCGAGGCCCTGGCCCGCTGGGATTCTCCGGAATACGGTCTGCTCTCGCCGGCCCTGTTCATCCCTACGCTGGAAGAGTTCCGCCTCATCGACCGGCTGGACCGCTATGTCGCAGACCAGATGGCTCAATTTCTCCACAATCAGATGAAACGAGGCCAACAGACCCTGCCCGTGTCCCTCAACTTTTCCCGCCTCGATTTCCAGCTCATGGACCCGGCACAGATGCTGGAAGAAACCTTGTCTCGATACCAGTTGCCCCGAGATTTTCTTTGCCCGGAAGTCACGGAAAATGCCCTGGTCCTTCAGGATGAATCCATCCGCCAGGGACTGCGCCGTTTCTGGGAAGCCGGTTTCGAAGTCTGGCTCGACGATTTCGGCAGCGGCTATTCCTCGCTGAACGTACTGAAAGATTATCGCTTCCACACGCTGAAACTGGACATGGCCTTTCTCCATCCCTTCACCAAGGAAAGCCGCATCATCCTGACGTCCATCGTCCGCATGGCCAAGGAGCTGGGCATCCATACCCTGGCCGAAGGGGTAGAAACGAAAGAGCAGGCCGATTTTCTCCGGGATATCGGCTGTGAAAAACTCCAGGGCTATTATTTCGGAAAGCCCTTGCCCCTCGAGGAGTGCCTGCCCTTCTGCCAGGACCGGGATCTGTCCTTCGAGTCCCTCCAGGAAGCGGTGCTGCTGAACCGAGCCGGACTCATCGACGTGAGCCAGTCATCGCCCGTAGCCATCGTAGCGGATGATTCGCAGAACGTCCAGTTCTTGCAGATCAACGACGCCTACCTCAAGTCGCTCCAGAGCATAGGGACCAAAAACGTAACGGACAGCAACCTGTTCCTGCGCTCCCGCAACTTCCCGATGCACCAGAAATTCCGTCACTTTGCCGACAAAGCCCGGAAAAGCGGCCAGACCGAAACCATGACCTATGTGGACAATAGCCAGTACATGCGGGTCAACCTCAAGACGGTAGCCCAGGCCGGCCATCGCTGCATCCACCGGGCAGAGCTCTACAACATCAGTCTGGACGAAGCTGCCCGGGACAAACAATCGCGCCGCTTCGATAATCTTCTCCGGAACATCATCTTGACTTACGAAGGCATCTGGTATCTCGATATGGAACGCCGAGTATTAGAAGTCATCGAACCCTTGACGTCGGACCAGCAGGTAGGTGAAACGAATCCGGACATTGACGGCACGTTCCACCACTTTGCAGAATACTTCGTCCACCCCAAGGATAGGGAACGGTTCCTTCATTTCATGGATCCGGAACAGTTCTATCGACAGGCGGCTGCCTCGCAAAGCGCCATAATTACCGAACCGTTCCGCATCCTCCGCTCCAACGGCAATTTCGACTGGCTCATCATCATCGGCATGGTCCTGCCCAAATCCCCCAGCCGGGACATCTTCTTTTTCATTACCAAACCACCCTTTGACGACCAGAAAAAGCTGCGTCCCATCCTCTTTGAAATGCTCCGCAGCTACGGCGTCACAGCCGAAGCCTTTGCCACGGACACAGCCAATACGTCCCAGGCGCTCTGGCAGGCCTTTCTCCAACACAGCCGGGAAAAAATCATCTGGAAAGACCGGTCCCACCGCATCTGCGGAGCCAGCCAGGCCTTTGTGGAATGGCTAGGCATCCCGGAAAAAGAACTACTCGGCAAAACAACCCAGGAGCTGGGCTTCTGCGTAGATTGCCAAGCCGACGACGAAACGGACGAAAAAGCCATGTGCAGCGGCCAGGTAGTATCCGACTGTTTCCTCCATTTCGTCGTAAAACAACAGCTCCATCTAGTACAAGCCGACAAATTCCCAATCTATCAGAATGACAAAATGACAGGCGTCGTCCTCTGCTTCCACGATGTAGAAGACAACCATCACCCACTGATAAACGAGGTACATACAGCCGTTACCGATGAAGAAACAGGCTTCCTCAACTACCGGGGCATGGTCATGGCCGGCCTGCGCTACGCCGACACATATCGCCTGTATGGGGACGATTACACGGCCGCTCTCATCGACGTACCCGAATTCGACGCTATCGGCCTGACCTATGGGCCAGAATTTCGCCAGCACCTGCTCCAGAAAATCACCGCTATCCTCAAGGAATATCTTCCACCGTCCCTTACGATTTCCCATATCGGAAGCTGCTGTTTCCTGTTGTTCCAGAAATCGGCTCATATCGCACAGCTCCAGCAGGCCCATATCCAGATATCCAACGCTATCCACGCCATCCAGCAGGTGGACGGCTTCCCTTGCACCCTTTACATGCATTACGCCATTGTACGGGGTTCAGAAGCCCGCAGCCTGGACAGTCTCCTGCAACTCTTGATCAAGCGTATGCACGAATCGGAAGAAGCCCAGTATGGCCAGGCCCTTTACACCAGTGACCGCTTCATCTTCGACCGGGCCGCCTTCGACCACTCCGACTTGGGTGCTGTCGTCTCCGATTCGGAAACATATGAGCTGCTGTACTGCAACCCAGCCATGCGCAAGCGCAGTGGAATCCCCTTGGACACACCGCTGGAAGGCATGAAATGCTACGAAATACTGGCCGGCCTGTCAGCCCCCTGTCCAGACTGCTGCCACACCCAGCTCAGCCGCGACCGCTTTATATCACGGGTATTCCATAATCCCGTAGCTGGCATGGATTTTCTCCTCCAGGACATCCTCATCCCCTGGCACGGCAAAAACTGCCACTTCTGCACCTGTCTGAATCTGGACGAATACCTGACCAAAGATACTCGTTTCAACCAAATGCTCTTCTTTGAAGCATCCGTAAACGACGCCATCCGCCTGGGCATGTACGAAACGGATCCCGTCCGTGGCATCCGTCAGATGATGAGCCGTATCGGCCGTCAACTGGAAGCAGACCGCATCATACTGGCCGAAGAAAAAGGCGATGCCGTAATCTTGACGTACACCTGGGAAGCTGACGGCATCCTGCCCCTGGGCGAGGATTTCCAGCCCATTCCCCGGATAGAACTGCGTCCCGTGTTCGCAGTTCGCGCAAGGAAACAGCTTCACCATTCCCGACATGGCCGCTTATTGGCAGGAACATCCGAATCTGGCCCCTCACATCCCGGGCATCCAGCGCCTCGCCCTGGCCCGACTGATGCTGGACGGCCAGCTTTATGGTTTCATCACCGTCATCAACCCGTCACCAGAAAAATTGCACCAAGCCGAAGAGCTCCTCACGGCTTTGACCCGCTTTTTTACCATCCTGCTCCGGAATCGGGACATGATGCAGCGCCTGGACCGGTTGAGCAAATCGGACCAGCTGACAGGACTCTTGAACCGCCGGGGCTTCAAAGACTGTCTGGCCTCTCTGCCGGAAGGACAGCATTTTGCCTTTATCTTCGGCGATTTGAACGAACTCAAGGAAACCAACGATACGCTAGGCCACGAAGCCGGAGACCAGCTGCTCTGTGCAGCGGCTCAGATTTTTCTCCACGTCGGACACGAAGGATTTATTTTTCGCATGGGCGGCGATGAATTCCTCATGATAGAAGAAATCCATCAGCCCCAAGAAGCCCAGGTCTTGCTAAAAAAACTGGAAGAACACTTCCAAGCAGGCCACATCAGTATTGCCTTGGGCTACACCACGGCAGAAACACCTATCGAAGACATCGACGCCGTCCTGACCCAGGCTGACAGCCTGATGTACCGCCAAAAACTCCAGCAGCACCGGGTAAATCCGGACACTTGATGAAGCCCTTGAAAGAGATTCCGGCTTTCCCAAGTTCCGCACATTTTCCAATTTGAGTCCGCCCTCCACCAACAAAAAGAGCTTGTGCACGTAATAGCGCACAAGCTCTTTTTGAGATTTTTCTGCAAACGAGGTACTTAGAAGGAAAATACGAATTCAGCTATCGTCTGTTCTTCCGGATCATCGGCATGGGTCTTATTCGTCTTCCACTTAGAGCCAAAGCTCTGGTAGACGTTGAATAAGGTATTCTTAGCTACGACATAGCTGCCGCCGACGCCCCAGGTCTTGATGTTGTTCAAGGCATCGCTGTCAAAGTGCCAGATATTCGTCGAACCACCGAGATAAGCCCCGTCTTCGACATTGAGGTATTCGACCCAAGCGCTCCAGGTACCCGGCTGAGATTTTACAGCTTTGCCATATGTCAGCTGAGCAGCCCACCAGTTGGCACTGTCATCGTTATCGAGGGTCTTAAAATCTGGTTCTTCACTCTGCCGCAGGCATTGTAATTTCAATTCAATCTATTTCTTCCAAAAAGCCTCTGCGTTGGCGATGTTCTGACGAATCGTCGCGCAGCAGGCTTTAAATTTTTTCAGTTCGTCGTCAGGCAAGTTGTATTCGATGACTTCTTCGATGCTATTGTCGCCACCACCCCAACGAAGTCCTTGGGCTGTCAGCCACTCTTTGAAAGCCCCTTTTTTCGTTTCTCTTCATCATCCATCGTGACATTCGGAGCCAAAAAATTTCAGGTCTGGTCGCCTGCCACAGGCGTCACAGCCGCCCACTTTTCCGGTGTCCCGTCGTCTTCGAGAAGTGAAAGAATCGATTTGATGTCAATCATTGCTAAGCCCCCTGTTCACGTTTGCGAAAAGATGTGCGCAGCCAGCTCCAGAGTGGCTGCAAGTAAAGGTAGACGGCAGCGGCAATGCCCCAGGATGAGGCACCGAGGGCCGCCAGGGGTACGGCAGCAGCAACACTCCAGGGCACGAGGGCCGCGAGGACGATGGTCGTGTCTTCCAGGGCCAAGGCCATTTCCTCTTTGTCGTCATAAAGCGACTGGCAGAGCTCCTGCACCATGATGGACGACAAGGTCTGGTTGCAGGCAATGGCGACGGAAGCGAGGGACACGACAATCGTACAGCCAAAGGCCGTAAAGACCAGGCAGAACAACAGCCCGGCCGCAAACAGTCCTAAAGGAAGAAAATTCATGGCAGTTTTCTCCTTCCAGAAGTCCTTAAGAGATAAGCAGCATGACTGCCGGGACGACGATGACGAAGAGCAGCGTGCCGATGGTGACTAAGTTGGCCGCATAGGTGACGTCGCCCTTGCCCTGGGTCGCCAGAATCGGCAGGACAGCGATGGTCGGCACGGCGCTCTGGACAATGAAGGTCTGGCTAGCAATGGCCGGAAGGACGCCGCCAAGGCCGGCGGCGATGCCGAAGACGGCAGCGGTCAGGGCCGGGCTGAGGACGAATTTACCGAGCATGACCACGACCGTATCCTTATCGAAGCGGATGCTGGCAAGGCCGGCGACGGAGAGGCTAATGCCGATATAAATGAGTGACAGGCCGGTCACCATATTGCCGAGATAGTTCAGCGTCGCAAAGAGGGGCTTAGGAATCGAAATGCCGAAGAAGAGGACGAGAAAGGCAGCGACGCAGCCGACCAGCGGCGCCTGCAGCAGCCGTTTCGGCTGGAAGCGGGCTCCCCCGGCCGCAGCGTCCGGCGTGCTCGGATCATTGAGCGCCAAAGTGGCGCCAACCGTCCAGATGGAAAGCAGGCTCAGTACATAGAAGACGAGGAAATACGTAATCGACTGGTCGCCGAACAACGCCGCGTTTAAAGGCATGCCGATGAAAAGGCTGTTCGTATTGACGATGCCGTTGATGAAGCTGCCCCGGCGGCCGTGCGGGACACGGCAGACTTTTACCAGAACGAAGCTGATGAGATAGAGGACGGCCAGTATCACCGCCCCGGAAATGAGAGGCCCGGTCAGGTTGCCCAGTTGGGAAAGGTCGAGGGTCTTGATTACCGAAACGAAGATGGACGACGGCAGGGCGATGTTCATGACTAAAAAGGCGAGGTTCTTGTTTAAACCGTCATCGATGAATTTTTTCTCACGCAGAAAATAGCCCAGGACCATCAGCAATATAATAGGCAGGATGTCTTCAATGATTTCCAGTAACAGCATTTCTTATCTCCCCTCGTGGTCAGAATCAGGTGCCGCATACCGCGTTAAGAAGCGGGGCGGCACTTTTTTTGTCAGCCAGACGCCGTTGACGGAACGGTAGAAAGTGAAGCCTTCTTTTACCATTTTACCGCTGGCGACGGTGTAGATGACGGGTTTGCCGTGGCGCTGGCCGACCTTTCGGGCCGTCACGGCATCGCCCGAAAGGTGGACGTAGAGGCGGCTCTTGGGCAGCAGGCCCTGGCGCTCGATAGAGGCCGTGTATTTCTCGCCCGTACCGTGATAGAGGATGGGCGGCGGCGTGACCACGGGCAGCTCGACGTCGACGGGAATGGAATGGCCCTGATTGGCCCGGATCTTCGTCTTCTCGTCATTGAAGGAATAGCGCTGCTTGTTGTCTGTGCGCACGATTTCTTCCAAGATTTCTTTATTGATAGGATACTTCCTGCTGACGCCGGCCAGCAGTTCTTCCACATCGGCCCAGCCGTGCCGGTCCAAAGTCACGCCGGCCTCCCAGGGCTTATGGCGCAGGATGAGGCTGAGGTAGCGGCTGATACGCGTTAAATCCATGATGATCACCTTTTCTTTTATAAAAAACTCCGTACCTGATAAACTAATATCTTTTCTTTTTCGTCGTCACCGTCAAAGAGATTGCGGCAGTCGATGGGCTCTTCGGCGATGAGGCGCAGGTGCTGGTTGAGGAAGTGCTCCGTATCTTCATAGGGATAGTAGAAAAAGAGGCGCAGCGGCCGCGGTTTGCGTTCGAGAGAGTCGAAGATTTTCCCGAGGACCCGCTTCAGCGTGTGCAGGGCGAAAGGATTGAAGAAAAAGCAGCAGTCTGCTTCATCGGGGATCTCATAGGCCGCCGCATCGGCCAGGACGAAGGAGACGCGCTGCCGTGCCGCCGGGCTCTTGGCGTTGAGCATTGCTTTCTGCCAGAGCCGTTCGTCGTATTCGATGCCGAGAGAATGACAGCCCGTCTGGTAAGCCAGGAAAATACTCACCCTCCCCTTGCCGCTGCCGTAATCGATGAGGGTATTCTTTTTGCGGATCAGGCCGCTGTTGGCCAACCGTTCAAGGACGCAGTAATCCGTCGGTTCGTAGGGATGGTGTTCCCCATCCGAATGACTGTCATCGCGCCCAGAAGTCTTAATCCCCAGCAGCTCTTCCCATTCCTGTTCACGTGTCGCCATAATGCACTCCTTTCTATTAATGTTGAAATACAATAATTCTATCATATACCGCTCACGGCAAAATAACAACTGCGTCGTTCGTTTGTCGTTCATCGTAGTTCGTTCCCTTTTCTCTAAAAGTTTGTAGTAGAATATTTAATTTTATAACTCCCGTTCTACAAACTAAAAACTACAAACTAAAGCGTCCGTGTGAATCCTGTGCATAACCATTTTGTAACTGTAGGAAATTTTCGGCAAACGAACCACGCCAAATGACCCCCAAAAGGGGCTGTCGCAATGCAGCAATCCCTTTTTCCCATTTATTACACAGCTGTCACGTGCTGTTTACAGCGTCCCCCTATAATAAGAGCTGTAAGAAAGTTCAGAGAGCTCATCTCCCTGCTGCCGGCAGGCCCTTACCGAATGTCCCTGCTATCATAGCTTCCCTTGGATCGGAGACGTTTGCTGCACACACCTGCCGCTGCGATTATCTATATAATGAAAAAAGGAAAACCCCCGGACATCTCCCGCGCCGGGGGTTTTTCTTTAGGCCTGACAGGACTCGACAGCCACATTTCAATGTCAGTATGAATTAACAACCACTAACCCCTAGCCCCTGACTGCTGACCCCTAAAAAAAAGCTGCCGCATCAGCGACAGCCCTTTTTACATTAAACTTCAAACATCAAACCTCAAACGTTCTCTTAGAAGGAGAATACGAATTCAGCTCTCGTCTGTTCTTCCGGATCATCCGCATTGGTCTTATTCGTCTTCCATTTAGAGCCAAAGCTCTGGTAGACGTTGAATAAGGTATTCTTGGCTACGACATAGCTGCCGCCGACGCCCCAGGTCTTGATGTTGTTCAACGCATCGCTGTCAAAGCGCCAGCTATTCGTCGAACCACCGAGATAAGCCCCGTCTTCGACATTGAGGTATTCAACCCAAGCGCTCCAGGTACCCGGCTGAGATTTTACAGCTTTGCCATATGTCAGCTGAGCAGCCCACCAGTTGGCACTGTCATCGTTATCGAGGGTCTTATAACCATGGGACAGACTGACATGTTCGTAGTTGGCCAAGAGGTTCCACTTCGAGCCGAAGTTATACGATACATAAGCGCCCCAAAGGTCATCACCGCGGAAAGAATCGGTATAAGAGGAACCGCCAGCACGGGTGAAGTCATTGTAGTAGACGCCGACAGCCGAACCGTTGCCAAAGAAGCCTTCGATTTCACCATATCCCGTCTTGACACCGTCAATGGATTTATCTACACCTGCAAAGGTTTTATCGCTGCCAGTCATCTTGAATTTCCCATAGCCTGCAGTAACGGCGACGCGGTCCGTCTTGTACTGCGCCTGGGCGCGGTCGAAGATATCGCCGTAGTTCAGGCCATAGCCATTGCCCATGACGTATTTATCGGTACGGCCGACGTTGAAGGTGAAGTTGCCCGCTTTGGTCTGGACTTCTGCGCGGTCCGTGAAGATGTTGTCGCCGCCGCTAGCCGTGCTATTGTCAGCAAAGCTGATGGAGTCCGTGCTCAGGCCGTAACGGACAACGGTGTTCTTATTGACATTGGCATCGGCGCGTAGGCGGACACGGTAATCCCAGGAAGCATCGTTCTTTTTGCCTTTGGCTTTGACGTCGCCATGATTGCCGTCTTTATCAGAAAGACCCATACCAGGAGCCGTGTATTTGCTCTGGTTACGGTAGCGGACACGGGCATTCCCGGAGAGCTTGACGTTGCCGACGCGGCTTTCGAGGGCGCTGACGCGGACGCCGAGATTGTTCAATTCATCGGCATATTCATCAGCCAGTTTATTAATCAGTGCGCGCTGTTCAACGGACGCTTTGTCCATATGAGCCATGGCTTTAGCGACCATTTCGGCTGCTTCATAACGGGTGATATTACGGTTGCCCTGGAAATACTGGCCGTCAACGCCCTGAATAATACCGGCATCAGCGAGTTCTACGACGGATTTGTAAGCCCAGCTGTCCGACGGGACGTCGACAAAGGGATTGGCTGCAAACGCACAAGCCGAACTGATCGTCAAGGCAGCCATCAGAGCCGTAGCAAATTTTGTCTTCATCATGAGAAATTCCTCCTTGTTTTCACAACAGTGAGTCCAGGATTCCCAAAATACCGCTGCAGGCGAGTGGTCCTAGTTTCCTCTCTCAGCGCCATTTCGGGACAAACATCCTGCACAGCCTACATTTGTCTGCATGGCCAGTATACGAAAAAGCGGCTATGATGTCAAAATACATACAATTAGCATGTTTATGCCGTTTATCGCCCATTTTTACACAGTTTAAACAATTATTTTTCACAGTTAAAATACAAATTTTACATGAACTATTACCCAATTATTACTCAAAATAGACTCAATCTTGATGCGTTCAGCCTATGCTAAGAATAAATAATAGGAGGTGCTTACTTATGAACAAACTATGGAAACGCTGGATAGCCGCAGGCCTGATGTTGTCCTGCCTGGGCTGTGCCAGTCTCAGCGCGCAGGACGTCCCGGTCAAGGCCTATATCGTCCACGCTGACCATTATCAGCTCCCATATAAAGGGAATGAAAAGGCTTTTCACCACCAAATCAACCCCGGCTACGGCTCATCCTTGGCCTTCAAGGATATCAAAAGTGACGGAACCATCGAGTTCTACGGCCTGACGGACCGCGGCCCGAATGGTGACATCCCGAAATATATCAAAAACGGCAAAAAAATGTCCGGGAAATTCTTCCCGACGCCGGATTTTGCGCCCAGTATCGGCGTCATCACGGTGAACCCGGCCCAAGGGCGGGCGGACATCACAGCATCTATCCCCTTAAAAGTCCGCGGCAAGGCCATCACTGGCAAGCCTTTGCCAACAGGCTTGACCGGTTCGACTAACGAAATCGCCTTGAATTTCCAGATGAAAGACTTAGGGACTGACCCGAATGGCCTTGATACGGAAGGCCTGGCCGTCGACAAAGACGGCAATTTCTGGATTAGCGATGAATACGGACCGTTCATCGTCAAAGCCGACCGGCATGGCAATATCCTAGAAAAATACGGTCCCGGCACGGGCCTGCCCCGCATCCTGGCCAGCCGCGTCCCCAACCGTGGCAGTGAAGGCTTGACCATTGACGAACGCGGCCATGTCTTCGCCCTCATCCAGAGCCCCTTGAACGTCGGCGGCAAGACGGCAAAGACTGCCAAATACACGCGTATCGTCGAATTCGACCCGACGACGAAAGAAACGACGATGTACGCCTACCCTGTCGACACGGGCTACAAGAACCCCGGCGCCGCCAAGCTCGGCGACATCACATCCATCGGCAAGGGCCAGTTCCTGATGATCGAACAGGGCAAGCAGCACGGCGCCATGCAGAACCTGATTTATAAAGTCGACCTCAACAGCGCCACGCCCATTGCCGACAACGACGACCTGGAACTGGGCCTCCTCGACGGCAAGATTACGCCGGCTAAGAAGACCCTCGTCCTCGATTTACGCGCCAACGGCTGGAACATCGAAAAAGCCGAAGGCCTGGCCCTCCTGCCGGACCGCCGTACGATTGCCGTCGTCAATGACAACGATTTCGGCATGGACATCGCCGTCACCGACAAAAAAGCTGTCGATCCGGACGTCCCGGACTACACCTACGACAGCGACAAAAAATCCAGGATATACAACAAGGACAATCAGGTCCATAAAGTCAAAATCAGCCTGAAAAAAAATGCCCCGTCCGAACAAGAAAGCCAAATCTGGTTCTTCACGCTGCCGGAAGCCTTGTAAAAGAATTGCTTAACTCTTACCCGGTTTTCACCCTTCTTTTACACAATGCCCGTATAGTAATACTTGTAAACGAAGTCAGCTATCCCCGGCGGCAACCCACCGGCCCGTTACCGAACTCCTCTGCCAAGATGGCCTCCCGACCAAAATCGGAGAAGTTCGCTGTACTGTCCACCGGCCAGCGTACCGCTAACTATTGATATCATAGAATCAGAAAAAACCCCGGAGACCTCCCGCTCCGGGGCTTTTTCTATTCTGCTGCCTTCCTCTGACCGTGGTATCGTGGTATGATGAGGGTAATAGGATTACGAAAGGAGTTATCATCATGACTAATACAAAAAAAGAACGACAAAAAGCTATTACGACGGCTGGCAATCCGGCCAAACCGACGGGGGAAGCCGGCCAGCAGATGCTGGCACGCATGAATGAGAGCCATGCGGCCCTTACGGCTTGGGGCCTGTCCCACTTCCATTGGCACGGCGATGAAGCGGTCTTGGATATCGGCTGCGGCGGTGGGGCCAATCTCCATCGCATGAGCGCCCATATCACGACGGGCCACCTGACCGGCGTGGACTATTCAGCGACGTCGGTCCAGACATCACGCCAGACAAATGCTTCCGATATAGCAGCCGGGAAGATGACCGTCTGCGAAGGCTCTGTCGAATCCCTGCCCTTTGCGGACAACACCTTCGATAAGATTACGACCGTCGAAAGCTTCTATTTCTGGCCCAATCCACCAGAAAACCTGAAAGAAGTACGCCGCGTCCTGAAACCAGGTGGCACGTTCCTTCTCATCGCCGAAATCTACGGCCACGACGGCCTCAGTGCTGAAGTCCGGGAAAATATCAAACGCTACCACCTCTATAACCCGACACCGGAAACCTTTGAAACCATTTTCCGCAATGCCGGCTTTCCCTCCGTCCGGGTCCACATCGAAAAAGACCACCGCTGGATCTGCGTCGAAGGGCGATAAAGAAAGGACTTGCCGCACGACGACAAGTCCTTTTTTCTATTCACCTTATTTCCAAAAAGCTTCGGCTTTGGCGATGTTGGCGCGAATCGTGGCGCAGCATGCCTTGAAGTCTTTCATTTCCTGTTCCGGCAGATTATATTCCATGACTTCCTCGATGCCGTTGGCGCCGATAACCGACGGGACGCCGCAGAAGATGCCCGTTTCGCCGTATTCGCCATCGAGCGGGGCGCTGGCAGCCATGATTTTCCGTTCATCCCGCAGGACAGCCCGGACCATGGTAGCCGCCGTCATGCTGATGCCGTATTCCGTACAGTGCTTGCCGGAGTACGTGACCCAGCCGGCTTTGATGGTCTGTTCCTGGACCTTGTCTTTATCGAAGACGTAGTTCGGATTTTCTTCCAATTCAGCCAAGGACTTGCCGCCAAAGTGGATCAGCGACCAGGGAACGATCTGGGAATTGCCGTGTTCGCCCATCATGTAGGCCGAGAAGGAATGGTGGTCCAGGCCGGTCTGCTGGGAAATGGCGCTGACCAGACGCGAGCTGTCGAGACCTGTGCCGGTGCCGAAGACATGCCCTTTCGGAAGACCGCTCTTCTTAGCGATGAGGTCCGTTACGACATCACAAGGATTGGTGATATTGATGATGATGCCCTGGAAGCCGCCGGCCATGACCTTGGGGATATAATCAGCGACCTGGGGCACGGTAAAATGCATTTCGTCGTCGCGATTCCCGGACGCACAAAGCGTAATATCGCCGATAGCATTGACAATGACGTCGCAATCTGCCAATTCTTCATAGCTGGCAATGGTGTAATTGACGCGATGAGGCATAAATATGACCGCATCCATCATATCCTGCCGTTCACTGACCAACTTCTCCGAATTTACATCACATAACTTCACTTCATCAGCAATCCCGAGGACCCCTAAATTAAAAGCCACATGAGCCCCGACATGACCTAAGCCGATGACACCGACAATACGTTTCTTGAACGTCATAGAAAACGCCTCCTGTTCATTATACATATACCAAAAACCTATTAATTTATTATATCAAAAAAAGTTCCCCTTTGTCTGTTGTAACGACAACAAAAATACAATTTCATTTAGCCCCTGCCGTTTTCAAAGCTGCTTCACAATTGGATGGCCTCTGTTCACTAGTCGCAAAATGCGGTTCGCTCGGACTCAGATGCTGCTGCGCAGCAACAAACTCAAAAGAACAACGACGCTTCGGGATACCCTCAGCGCGTAGCGGGCCGCCCAGCCACAGCTGTCCGTTTTGGCAACCGTCTTATGCCTCCCGTTGGTCGGCACCTGTCTGTCCAAAAAGGCTTGGGACGGCCCCTACGCACAAGGCCGTTGGCCGTGTATTTTT
>OHUJ01000369.1_pt1 | contig 22863 bp, 15 predicted proteins | sample 1579241 | NCBI WGS metagenome assembly OHUJ01 (sample SAMEA3882547, study PRJEB24775) | human gut metagenome | biome: human-associated habitat; feature: intestine environment; material: feces | place: Netherlands | collected 2009/2010
TCTTCGGAGGTGAAGAGCGAGCGGTCGTAAAGATCGTCCACATAGGCGTCGATATTGCCGCCGAACTCCTTGTCGACCTTTTCCGCATAGAACGACGGCAGCTGCTTCATCTGCTCGCGGGCGATCGTCAGCATGCGCCGGGCCACCTTGCGGTCCGTGGCCGGATTGTAGTCCCTGTACCAGTCGGCCATCTGCGCCTTGAGGGCCTCGACGTCCCCGAGGCTGTCGCGCAGGGTTATCGTCTTCGTGTCGATGAACTGTCGGACGGGCGACAGCACCTCGACGGCCGCGAGGAACGCCTCCGTAAGGTACTGCACCCCGGCATAGACCGGACCGCCGGCCTCCTCGGCGCGGCGAATCTTCTCCAGCGCGTCGATGTATCCCTCCTCGGGCAGCGTATTCTTTTCGGCCCAGGCCTGGAACGACGCCTCCTGCGCCTGCTTGCGGGCCTTTACGCCGAGTTTCTCCAGCCCGCGCGACATGCCGATCGAATTCTTCCAGTAGTTCGACGAACGGGCGTATTTCGAGGCGTACTGGATGCGCACGGCATCGTCGGCCATCATGTCCTTCCAGAGGATCGCCTGCCGCTCGCCGCGGATGAAGATGCGCTGCGGATTCTCCGATCCGAGCAGGTTGTCGATCTCGTAGGAGGTCATGTAACGCTCGGTCGAGCCGGGGAAGCCCATCACCATGGCGAAGTCGCCGCGGTCGTAGCCGCCGAGCGAGACCTTGAGGTATTTCTCGGCCCTGTAGGGGCGGTTTTCGGGCGAATAGTCCGCCGGACGGTTGTCCGGTCCGGCATAGACGCGGAAGATCGAGAAATCGCCCGTATGGCGCGGCCACATCCAGTTGTCGGTATCCCCGCCGAACTTGCCGATCGACGAGGGGGGCGTGCCCACCAGGCGGACATCCGTGTAGACCTCCATGACGAACGCGAAGAACTGGTTGCCGCCGAAGAAGGACTCGATCTCGATCTCCATACCGGAGTTCTCCTGCTGCAGGCGCTCCCGCAGCGCGGCGATGTTCTCCCCGGTGATGCGGGCATACTCCTCCTCACCGGCCGTCGAGGGGACGTTGCCCACGATGTCGGGTGTCACGTCGGCAATCCGGCGCACGAAGCGCACCTCGAGCCCCGGAGCGGGCAGCTCCTCGGCATTCGACATTGCCCAGAAGCCATACTTCAGGTAGTCGTGCTCGACCGACGAGAGGCTCTGGATCGAGGCGTAGCCGCAGTGGTGGTTGGTAAAGAGCAGCCCCTCGGGCGAGACGATCTCGCCCGTGCAGCCGCCGCCGAAGACGACGACGGCATCCTTGAGCGAGGAGTGGTTCACGCTGTAGATCTCCTCGGCCGAAAGTTTGCAGCCGCGCTCCTTCATCTGCTTGATGTTCATGCGCTGCAGGTAGGGCAGCATCCACATGCCCTCGTCCGCCGCGGCCGTCAGCGTCACGCACGCCGCAGCCAAAAGTAAAAAGAGTCTCTTCATGTACGATACGGTTTGTCGTTTGGTTTTGGTTTGATTCTTAAGATTTACCGGATGGCGATCATGTTGCGGATCGACCGCTCGGCCGCCCGCCGCACCTTCTCGTCGAGTGTGATCTCCGGGGCCTCGCGCTCGAGGCACGCGGCGATGTTCTCCAGCGTCACCATCTTCATGTACTTGCAGTTGTTGCAGGCGCAGCTCTCGTCGTCGGGAGGTGCCGGGATGAAGCTTTTGCCGGGGTAGCGCCGCTTCATCTCGGCGAGGATGCCCGACTCGGTCACGACGATGAACTCGTCGGCGCCGCACGTTCCGCAGTAGTCGAGGATCGCCGCCGTGGAGCCCACGAAGTCGGCCACCTCGACGATGTAGGGACGGCACTCGGGGTGCACGACTACCTTCGCCCCGGGATGCTCGCGTTTGAGCGCCAGCAGCTTCTCGAGCGAGAACTCCTCGTGCACGTGGCAGGCGCCGTTCCACAGCACCATGTTCTGCCGTCCGGTCAGTTTCTGGATATAGGAGCCGAGGTTGCGGTCCGGAGCGAAGATGACGGGCACGTCGGCGGGGATCGACTCGACAACCTTCAGGGCGTTCGACGAGGTGCAGCAGACATCCGTCAGGGCCTTGACGCCGACCGTCGTATTGACATAGGAGACCACCCGGTAGCCGGGGTAGCGGCTCTTGAAGGCGGCAAAGTCCTTTGCGTCGCACGACTCGGCGAGCGAGCAGCCCGCCTCGGGGCAGGGGATGAGCACCTTCTTGTCGGGGCAGAGCACCTTGGCCGTCTCGGCCATGAAGTGCACGCCGGCGAAGAGGATGATGTCGGCATCGACCGACTGCGCCTTGACCGAGAGGGCGAGCGAGTCGCCGAGGAAGTCGGCGATCTGCTGCACTTCGGGCGTCGTGTAGTAGTGCGCCAGGATCACGGCGCGCTTTTCGCGCTTGAGCGCTTCGATGCGGCGGCGGAGCTCCGCGGAGTTATCGACCTTCATCGCTTGCTTTTCTTTTTATTTTTTAATTCAAGTTAATTTTAATAATGAAATAAGAAAAGAAATAAAGGGTGTTGAAAGTGTGCACAACTTTTTAGTTTTTTTCTTTTTCAACAGATTGCCGTTTTCCTTTTGATATTATTTTCTTTTATTTTTCTGAAAGTCAAAAGAAAAAATAAGAAATCGACAATTTATGAAAAAGCTTTTCAACATTTCGACAGCCTCTTTTTCTCAACATTCCATGCCCTGTGGGCCCCGTTTGGGCGGACGGTAAAATGTGAAAACTTTTTTTTGGGGAGCGGAAATTTTGCATATACCCGCTCCTTTTCGGAAAAAGCAACTTTTCGACCCCGGAGTTTTCATTTTTTTTCGTCACTTTTCAACAGGGTTCCGAACAGGTTGTCATCAACTTTTCATCACCTTGCCGACAATCTTATCGGCAATCTCGCGGTACCACTTCTCCACGCGCGGGTCGATGCCGGCCGCGGGACGGCCCTCCTCGCTCCCCTCCATGATCGACTGCACGATGGGCACCTCGCCCAGGAAGTCCACGCCGTGCTCCTCGGCAAAGCGGCGCGCACCGCCCCGTCCGAAGAGGTAGTAGCGGTGGTCGGGCAGCTCCTCGGGCGTGAACCACGCCATGTTCTCGATGATGCCCGCGACGGGAATCTGCACGTTGGGGTTGCGGAACATCTCCACGCCGCGCAGCACGTCGGCCACGGCCACCTGCTGCGGCGTCGAGACAATCACCGCGGCGTCGATCCTGAGTTCGTTGATGATCGACAGGTGCACGTCGCCCGTGCCGGGAGGCAGGTCCAGCAGCAGGAAGTCCAGCGTGCCCCACTTCGTCTGGTGGATGAGCTGCTTGAGGGCGTTGGTCGCCATGGCGCCGCGCCACAGCAGGGCATCGGTCGGCTTGATGAAGAACCCGATCGACATGAGGCGGATGTCGCCGGCCTCGGCCGGGATGATGCGGTCGACGCCCTCCTCCTCGACGGCTTCGGGCAGGTAGCTCTCCACGCCGAACATCTTGGGTTGCGAAGGACCGTAGATGTCGGCGTCGAGCACGCCGACGCGGAAGCCCATGTTGCGCAGGGCGACGGCCAGGTTGGCCGTGACGGTCGACTTGCCCACGCCGCCCTTGCCCGAGGCGACGGCGATGATGCGGGCAATGGCGCCCGTTGCGGTTTTCAGCTTGGGTTCCGGACGCGGGGGCTGTCCGCCCTCCTTGACGACGACGAGCACCTCGGCGCCCGGGAGTGCCGCCCGCAGCAGCGCCTCGACCTGGTTCTTGATCTTCACCGCAAAGGGGTCATGGCTCTTGGCGAAGCGCAGCACGACGGTCGCCTTGCCGTCGGCAGCCCCGATATGCTCCACGAAACCGCTCGTCACGAGGTCCTTTCCCGTTTCGGGGTGGACCACCTGTCCGAGCAGCCGTTTGATCTGCTGTTCCATACGTTGTAAGGTTTGTTTACGGCAAAGATAACGTTATTTTCCGCGATTCCATATAAAATGAAAAATTATTTTATCGAAAAACGATAAATTTTATTTATTTTTCAGGAAATATCATTATCTTTGTAGTACCAAGCGGAGAACTAACACACAAAATACGGAACGCATTATGAATTTCATCAAGACATTTCTCGCCGGACTGCTCGCCTTCGTCGTGGGATCGGTCGTGGTATTCTTCCTCTGGCTGTTCGCCATTCTGGGGATCGTCGGATCGCTCACGATGGAGAAGAGCGTGGCGGTCCTTCCGGAGAGCGTGCTGAAGATCGACTTTTCGGAACTGCTCACCGATTCGCCCTCGACGAATCCCCTTGCGGGCATCGATTTCACCACGATGGAGACCACGCCGCAGCTGCCGCTTTTCCGGGCGCTGCGCGCCATCGAGGCGGCTGCATCCGATCCCCGCATCAAGGGCATCTACCTGCGCATGAACGGCCGCGGCGGCGTTACGGGCACGGCGCTGCTCGAGGAGCTGCACGGCGCGATCGAGGAGTTCCGCAAGAGCGGCAAGTTCGTCGTCTCCTACAACGAGGTCTATTCGCAGGGGCAGTACTACCTGGCCACGGCGGCCGACCGCATCTACATGCAGCCCGAAGGGATGATCGACTGGTCGGGACTCTCCTTTAACCTGATGTTCTACAAGGGGCTGCTCGACAAGCTCGATATCAGGGCCGAGGTCTTCCGTCCGACGGCCTGCAGGTACAAGAGCGCCGTGGAGCCCTACATCATGAACCGGATGTCGGATGCCAACCGCGAACAGATGCAGGAGCTCGTCAACTCGATGTGGGGGACGATCTCCTCGACGGTGGCCGAGGCCCGGGGGATCGACCCGGCGGAGTTGAACCGCCTGACCGACCGGCTGGAGGTTTCTCTGCCCGAAGAGGCTCTGGAGAACCACTTCGTCGACGGACTGCTCTATGAGGATCAGATGAACGACGTCTTCGCCGAACTGGGTGTCGAGCCCGACGCCAAGGGCGAATACCGCTTCGTGACGCTGGGCGAGTACGCCTCGCAGGTGGGTGCCGACCTGAAGAACGTCTCGGCCGACGAGGTGGCCATCGTCTATGCCGAGGGTCAGATCGTCGACGGCGAGGGCTACGGTCCCGAAATTTACGGCAATTCGCTGGCCCGAACGCTCGCCGGCGTGCGCGCCGACGAAAAGGTCAAGGCGGTCGTGCTGCGTGTCAACTCGCCGGGCGGCAGCGCCCTGGCGTCGGATGTGATCTGGCGCGAGATCGAGCTCCTGCGGGCCGAGAAGCCCGTCGTCGTGTCGATGGGCTCCTATGCCGCCAGCGGCGGGTACTACATCTCCTGCCCGGCCGACGTGATCGTTGCCGACCGGCTGACGCTGACCGGTTCGATCGGCGTGTTCGGCATGTACCTCGACACGCGCGACGCGCTGAAGAACAAGCTGGGCATCACGCTCGACGGCGTGAAGAGCAACACCTCGGCCGGCATGGGACAGCTGGCTCCCCTGACGCCGACCGAGCGGGCGACGATCATGCGCGGCGTGGACAAGGTCTATGCGACCTTCACGAACAACGTGGCCCAGGGGCGCAACCTCCCGATCGACCGCGTGCTCGAGATCGCCGGCGGCCGCGTATGGTCGGGCGAAGATGCCCTCGGAATCGGGCTCGTGGATGCCTGCGGCGGACTGAAGATGGCCATTGCGCAGGCCGTCGACAAAGCCGGACTGGGTGACAACTACCGCATCACGGAGGTAATGGAGGCCCCGACGGGCATTGCGGCCCTTTTCTCGTCGCTGAGCGCGAGCGTCCGCACGGCATTCCTGCGCTCCGAACTGGGCGACATGATGAAGGAGTACAATCAGGTGCGCGAGGCCACGCGCCTGCAGGGCGTGCTGATGTATTCGCCCTGCAAGCTCGAGCTGCAATAGCGGCCCCGGTCGTGGCAAACGGGACGGCATCCTTCCGATGAAGGGTGCCGTCTTTGTATCTGTATGTCGGCGGCAGGTCAGGGCTGTGAGGTTGCGGTGGCGGGCGGGCCGTGCGGCCGGTTTTCGCGTGTGCGGCGCCGCGGGAAGGCGTTGGCAGGCAGGCGGCATCCCGGAAAACGGGATTTTTGTTTGTCCCGGCGCTTACTTTTCGTATCTTTGGAAGGTGAAAGCGGGCAAACAAGAGAAGAAGGAGTCGAAATTCGTCAAGACGAAGATCGTGACGGGGTATGTCGTCCTCGTGGTCGTCTGCATCCTCGCGGTGGGCTATGCCTACCGCGCCATGATCCACATCGCGGCCCCGGGCGAGAACTACGCGCTGCTGCAGGTCAAGCGCCGGGCCGTGAACCAGACCCTCTACCACCTCTACCAGGCCGAGAGCTACGGACAGCTCATGATCGCCGGCTACCAGTCCTACGAGGAGCGTTACCACCGCGAGCTGCGCACCGTCCGTGCCTGCATCGACTCGCTGCGTGGACTCTCGGACGATACCGATTCGCTCCAGACGCTGCGGCTGGACAGCATTGTGCGGCTGATTGCCGACAAGGAGCGGCGCACGATGAGCCTGCGGCGGTCGATCCGTTCGGCCGGTACGGCGAGCCTGCTCGACAAGAACATCCGCCAGCTGCTCGAAGGGGACGATTCGCTCGGCGGGGCCGACACGTCGCTCGTCCTGCGCAGTGTCGTGCTCTCCGACACGGTCTCCGTGCCGCGGAGCAAGCGGCGGTTTTTCCGGCGGCTGGCCGATCTGTTCAGCCCGCGGCAGGAGGATTCGAGCATCGTCATCTCCCGGCGCGAATTCGTCGGTGCGGTCTCGCCGCAGGCGGTCAAGGATACGATCGCTCTGGTGCTGCGGGCCCTGCAGGACAGCGTCACGAGCGAGCGGCTGGGCATCTACGACAAGGCGTGGCGCCAGGGACAGCAGCTGCGCTACAACAACGAACTGGTCAACGAGAAGATCTACCGCCTGATCATGGACTACGAGGCGGAGGATACCGGTTTTATCATGCGGCGCATCGAACGCAATGCGGCGTTGAGGCGCCGTTCGTCGCAGGTGCTCGGGGGCATCACCACGGCGGCCGTGCTGCTTATGCTCATCTTCGTGGCCGTCCTGTGGCGCGACGTCAACCGCAGCAACCGCTACCGCCGCGCCCTGGAGCGTGCCAACCGCGACAACGAGGCGCTGCTGGCGGCCCGCGAAAAACTGATGCTGGCCATCACGCACGACATCAAGGCGCCGCTGGGCTCCGTGATGGGCTACATCGACCTGCTCTCGCGCCTGACGGGCGGCAAGCGCGAGGAGCTCTACCTGCACAACATGAAGGAGTCGTCGGAGCACCTGCTGCGGCTGGTCAACAGCCTGCTGGACTTCTACCGGCTCGATATCAACAAGATGGAGGTCAACACCGTGGCCTTCAATCCCGCGCAGCTCTTCGAGACGATCCTCTCGGGATTCGCCGCGCAGGCGGCGGCCAAGGGGCTCGAACTGCACCTCGACGCCACGCCGGCGGCCGCGGTCGGGGTCACGGGTGATGCCGTGCGCATCCGTCAGATCGCCGAAAACCTCCTCTCCAATGCCCTGAAATTTACCGACCGGGGCTCCGTCACGGTGCGGGTCGATCTCTCCGACGGACGGCTGATCTTCTCCGTGCGCGATACGGGCCGCGGCATCGCCCGCGAGGAGAAGGAGCGGATTTTCGGGGAGTTCGTGCGGCTGCGTTCGGCGCAGGGCGTCGACGGCTTCGGCCTCGGACTGTCGATCGTCGACCGGCTCGTCAAGCTGTTGGGAGGCACCATCTCGCTCGAGAGCCGTCTCGGCGAGGGGAGCCGCTTCATCGTCTCGGTGCCGGTCGGGGCGGCGGGCGATGCGGGGGCGGCACCTGCGGCGGCCGTGTCGGAGAGCGAGGTACGCCCGGGGCTGCGCGTGCTGCTCGTGGACGACGATCCGCTGCAGCTCGAGATGACGGCGGCGATGTGCCGCCGGGCAGGAATCGAGACCGAGAGCTGTGCCTATCCCGAATACGTCGGCCGGATCGTCGCGGAGAGCCGTTTCGACCTGGTGCTGACCGACATTCAGATGCCCTCGGCCGACGGCTTCAGCGTGCTGGACGCCGTGCACCGGGTCGATGCGTCGCTGCCCGTCGTGGCGGTCTCGGCCCGCGGGGAGATGCGCCCCGCCGACTTTGCCGCCCGGGGTTTCGCGGCCTGCCTGCGCAAGCCCTTCTCCGGCGGCGAACTGCTTGCCGCGATCCGCGCCGCGACGGGAGGAGGCAGCGAAGAGGCTGCGGCACCCGCCGGCGAGGCGGACGCTCCGGCCGCGGAGTCCCCGGCATCGGGCGACGGGGTCGATTTCGGAGCCCTGACGGCCTATGCGGGCGATGATCCCGAGGCGGCGCGGAGCATCGTCGCCTCCTTTGCCGAGCAGACCGGGGCCAATGCCGGGGCGCTGCGGCGGGCCCTCGAGGCGGACGATCCCGCCGCACTGAAGGCCGTGGCGCACAAGATGCTGCCCATCTTCACGATGATCGGTGCCGCGGAGATCGCTGCCGTGCTGCGGCGGGCCGAGCGTTTCGACGGCGAAATCGACCCCGCCCTGCGGAGCGGGCTGCAGGCCGCGCTCGGGCGCATCGACGCGATAGTCGCCCGGGCCGCCGCGCAGGCCGCCGATCCGGCCGTGTGAGCAAGGCACCCGACCGCCGGCGGACTTGGATTTGCCGTCGGCTTTTCCTATCTTTGCGACGTTATGGAACGGATTCTGATCGTAGACGATGACACCACCTTCGCGCTGATGCTGCGCACGTGGCTCTCGAAGCGGGGCTTCGACGTGGAGACGGCCGGCAGCGTGTCGGCGGCCCGCACGGCGCTCGGGAAGCAGGAGTATGCCCTCGTGTTGAGCGACATGCGCCTGCCGGACGAGGACGGCATCGCCCTGCTCCAGTGGCTGGCCGAGCGCGGGCGCCGCGAGCCGGTGATCGTCATGACGAGCTACGCCGAGATTCAGAATGCCGTGCGCAGCATGAAGCTCGGGGCCCGCGACTACGTGGCCAAGCCGGTCAATCCCGACGAGCTGCTCAAGAAGATCCGCGAGGCGATCGACACGCCGGCACCCGGTGCGGCGGCGGAGCCGGCGGCCGCAGCCAAGGGCCCGGCGTGCGGTGCGAAACGGGAACCTGCGGCGCTCAACTACATCGAGGGGCACAGCGACGCTTCGCGGCGGCTGTACGAGTACGTGCGGCTCGTGGCTCCGACCAACATGTCGGTGCTGGTCAACGGCGCCAGCGGCACGGGCAAGGAGCATGTCGCGCAGCTCATCCACCGCAGCAGCAAGCGGGCCGGCAAGCCCTTCGTGGCGGTCGACTGCGGGGCCATCCCGCGCGAGCTGGCCGCCTCGGAGTTCTTCGGCCACGTCAAGGGCTCCTTCACCGGGGCGCTGAACGATAAGACGGGCGCCTTCGAGGCCGCCAACGGCGGGACGCTCTTCCTGGACGAGGTGGGCAACCTCACCTACGAGACGCAGGTGCAGCTGCTGCGCGCCCTGCAGGAGCGGCGCATCCGCCCCGTGGGCAGCACGCGCGAGATTCCGGTCGACATCCGCCTCGTGGCGGCGACGAACGAGGATCTCGAAGCGGCCATCGCCCGCGGCACGTTCCGCGCCGACCTCTACCACCGGATCAATGAATTCACGCTCCGCATGCCGTGCCTGCGCGAAATGCCCGAGGATGTCCTGCTCTTCGCCGACTTCTTCCTCGACCAGGCCAACCGCGAGCTGGACAAGCACCTCGTGGGCTTCGACGCCGCGGCTGCGGCGGCCCTCACGCGCTACGACTGGCCGGGCAACCTGCGGCAGCTGAAGAATGTCGTCATGTCGGCGACGCTGCTTGCGCAGGACGAGTATGTCACCTGCCGCGAACTTCCGGCCGAGATTGCCGGGGGCGGAGCCTCCTCCACCCTCTCGCTGCGCGATCCCGCCGGCGAGGAGGAGCAGATCCGCCGGGCCCTTGCTGCGGCGGGCGGCAACAAGTCGCAGGCCGCGAAACTGCTCGGCATCGACCGCAAGACCCTCTACAACAAACTGCACCTCTACGGCATCGAGTAGCCGCCCCGGGTGTGGAAAAAATCCACATTCCACACCTTCGTTCCACACTTTTCCACAGTGCGGCAGGATTGCTTTGTTTTATGCAATACATTGTAAAACAAGGTTTTATGCTTGTTTTGCCATCATGGCACATGGCTTGAATCCTTTCAGGGTAAAGGCCGTCGCGAAAGCGGTTCGGCCCCGAAAACGGAAGTCTAACCTTAATTTTGAGAGCCATGAAAAAGAGAGTTGTGATGATGGCGGCGCTGATGCTGACGGCAGGCGGCATGGCATTCGCTCAACAGCCCGAATCGACGGAACCCGAAAAGCAGGAGGTGGCTGCCCCTGCACCCGAGTCCGCTACGGAAGAGAGTACCACACAGGAGGAGAAGGCCGAGAAGGATGGTGATTGCAAGGGAGATTGCACCAAAGAGAAGTGCGGCACGGCCGACTCCTCCTCTTCTGACAACACCGAGACGGACGAATGACACGTTCCGGTCACCGTCGGTGATTTAGTTAAACAATTGTTTGCCTGGACTCCGCCTTGTGCGGAGTTTTTTTGTGCCGGCCGCCATGCGGAGCGGGCCGGGAAAGAGCGGCCGGAAGGGCGGACCGGAAAAGAGCGGACCGGAAAGGGCACCTACGACCGTTCCGCGCGCTTTCTGTCGCGCTCGCTCCTGATGCGTTCGAGGTGCTCGCGCAGCTGTTCGCCGAACTCCTCGCGGCGGTGCTTGAGGTTGGCCCGCCACCCCTTCCAGCGGGTGTAGCGCTGCCGTTTTTCGGGATAGATGTCGCGGATCGTCACCAGAATGCCCGTCTCCTCCACGTCGCCGAAATCGGGGTTCGACACCGTGTCGAAGACCCGCATCGTGGGCGACAGGTTCATGTAGGCGTTGATCAGCGGCGGGATGTTCTCGTTGAACTCGCGGATCTTCTGGATCAGGATGCGGTAGTTGTCCATGTAGGTCTCGCCGTGGAAGAGCTCCTCGTAGTAGGGGTCGTCCAGATCGAGCCGCAGCGGATGGATGCCCTCGACGAGCCCCTCGCGGTCGGGGAAGTAGCGGCGCAGGAACCAGATCAGGGCGTTGCGCGCCACGGTCTTGTAGCTCGTGTACATGGTGACCTTGCCGAAGAGGTATTTCGAGCGGGGGCTCAACACGATCAGGGCGCCGATGCCGTCCCAGAGGTTGTCCAGCGCGTAGATGCTCTTGGCGTTGGCGCGGGCCTGGTAGGCGGGCTGCACGAACGAGCGCCCCAGTTCGATCGTGTGGGGCAGGTATTTGCGGCGGAAACGGTCGCTGAAGCGGAAGTAGTGCTCGGTCGAGAGGTGGCGCGGGTTCGGCGTCGTGCAGACGATGAAGCGGTAGCCGCCCACGATCTGTTCGGCCGCCGGGTCCCAGACGATGAGCTGGTAGTAGCCGTCGCCGGCCGTGTCCTCCTCGTCGATGTCCACCTCCTCGCCCGTGCCGCCCCCGGCGCCGCGGAAGGCCTCCTCGCGCAGGCGGCCCACTTCGCGCATGAGCGACGGGCACTCCGCCGCCGAGAAGACGTAGATTTCGTTGCCGGCCTTGTTCGTGTCGCGGACCTTGCGTTCGGGCGTGAGCTCGGCGCGCAGCAACTCCCGGTCGACGGGCGGGATGATGGGTTTCATGGTTTTACTTTGCATATCCGCTGCAAAAATACCGTTTTTTGCAGCTATTGTGTCGCGGAGGAGAGCTTTTTTTCCAGAAAATACGCCTTTTTGCGTACATACTCCGCCTGCTCGCGCAGCGAACCGGCGCTCTGCAGCTCCGCCATGGGAATCGGGTCGCCCACGACGATGCGGAAGTGCTTGCCCTGCTGCGAGAACATCTCGTCGGGCAGCCACAGCATCTCGATGTTGAACTTGATGCCCAGCCGTTTGCGCAGGCGGTCGATGCGGTAAAAGAAGTTCGAGAGCCGCCCCTCGACGAAGACCGGCACGATTTGCCGCTGCGAGGCGTAAGCCTTCTTCAGGAAGCTGATCTTCCATTCGGGGTCGGCCACGCAGCCGTCGATGCGGCGCGAGCAGAGCCCCGCCGGGAAGGTCAGGATCTGCCGCTCGCCGAAAAACTCCTCCTCCATCTTGCGGGCGTAGGCCGCGTTCTGCGCGCCGTGCTTGTTGACCGGAATCCAGAGCGGCCGGAGCGGCTCGACGTACATCAGCAGGTCGTTGACCACCACGCGCACATCGCCGAAGCGGTCGATGAGCTTGTCGGCCAGCATCATGCCGTCCATCCCGCCGAAGGGGTGGTTCGAGACGAAGAGGTAGCGGCCCGCGGGATCGAGCCCTTCGAGCCCCTCGATCGAGTAGCTCACCTGCCACTGCCGGAAGCAGGCGCGGATGAACTCCTGCGGCGGGAGCGACCAGTAGTGTTGCAGGATGTGGTTGATCTCCTTTTCGTGGATCGTGCGGCGCAGCCACCCTACCGCCGGTCGGGGAATCCAGCGGGCCAGCCGCGGGGCCTTGGCTTTCAGTACGGCGCCGATGTCTATCTGGGGCATGGAAACGTGCGGAAAAAAATTTATAACGGCAAATATAGGTATTCTTTTTTGAAAAAACGCTAACTTTACGCCCAAATCGACCTTATCGAAATGATGGCACCCGAATACCATGTTCCCGTCCTGCTCGAGGAGTCCGTGCGGCTGCTCGACGTGCGGCCCGACGGGGTCTATGCCGACCTGACGTTCGGCGGAGGCGGCCACTCGCGGCGGATTCTCTCGCTGCTCGGGCCCCGGGGGCGGCTCTACGGCTTCGATCAGGATGCCGACACGCGCGCGAACTGTCCCGACGATCCCCGCTTCTGCTATGTGGAGAGCAATTTCCGCTTTCTGCGCGGGGCGCTGCGGCTGCGGGGCGTGCGGCAGGTGGACGGCATCCTGGCCGATCTGGGCGTCTCGTCGCACCACTTCGACGATGTGGAGCGGGGCTTCTCGTTCCGCGGCGAGGCGCCGCTCGACATGCGCATGAACCGGCGCGGACGGCTGACGGCCGCCGACGTGGTCAACGGCTACACGGTGGAGGAGCTGACGCGCGTCGTGGGCGACTGGGGCGAGGTGGAGACCCCGTGGAAGGTGGCCGGATGCCTCGTGCGGGCGCGCGCCGCGGAGCCGATCGCGACGACGGCGCAGCTGGTTGCCGCCGTGCAGCCCTGCACGCCGAAGCGCGACGGAGCGAAGTTCCTGACCAAACTCTTCCAGGCGCTGCGCATCGAGGTCAACGGCGAGATGGAGGCGCTGAAGATGGCCCTCGAGCAGAGCCTCAAGGTGCTGCGGCCCGGCGGGCGGCTGGTGGTCATCTCCTACCACTCGCTCGAGGACCGGCTGGTGAAGAACTTCCTGCGCAGCGGCAACTTCACCGGAGAGGTCGCAAAGGATTTTTACGGACGGCCGCAGGCGCCGTTCGAGGTGTTGACGCGCAAGGCCGTGGTTCCCGCGGCCGGGGAGCTGGAGCGCAACCCCCGGTCGCGCTCGGCCAAACTGCGCGCCGCCGTCAAGAGAGGATGACCATGCTGCAGGACCACGAATTCGATCCCGTCTCCCCCGAGGAGCAGGCGCGGCGCGAGGCCGAGGCCGAGCTGGCCCGCCGCATCCGGCGCGAGGTGCGCCGCATGGAGCGGGGAGAGGCCGACGACGACCTGCGCGAGGACGAGGAGCGGGAGACCGCCGAGCGCGAAGCCGAGGAGGAGCGCCGCCGCAAGGCCGCGCGCCGTGCGTCGAGCACCTTCTGGCAGCTGGTCTCGGGGACGATCCTGCTGCGCCGGGGTGTCTCGCAGTACTACCCCTACATGGCCTGCATCGCCGGGATGTTCCTGTTGAGCATCATGGCGATGTTCTGGTCGCTGCATCTGGACATGAAGTACTCGCGGCTCGAACGCGAGGTGCAGCTGTTGCGCGAGCGGTCGATCCGCCTCGAGGAGCAGCGTTTCAGCCGCACGACCCACTCGGCCGTCGTCGAGGAGCTGCGCCGCCGCGGCATCGACCTCCAGGACCCGCCCGCGCCGGGTGAAATCATCGACAACTGAACATGAAACGCGAACCGTCGAAGATCAAGAGCGACATCCTGCTGCGGGTGCGGCTGCTCTACGTGCTGTTCATCCTCGCGGGAGCCGTCGTGTTTCTGCGGCTGCTGTGGGTGCAGCTTTTCAGCGGCGAGGTGGCCTACAACGCCGCGCGCCTCTCGAACCGCATCTTCACCGAGGAGGTGATCCCCGCGCGCCGGGGCGCGATCCTCTCGCGCGACGGCGAGCCGCTGGCCGTCTCGATCTTCCGCTACCAGGCGGCCTTCGACTTCGCGTCGGACGGACTGGCCGACACGAAGCGGTTTCGCGAGCAGAGCGACTCGCTCGCCAAGCTTCTTTCGGCCTACTTCAAGGACCGTTCCGCCGCGGAGTACGCCCGTTTTTTTAGGGAGAAGCAGAGCCACGCCCGCAACAACTACCGCCTGACCAACGAACGCGACACGACCTACTACCGCTCGGAGGGGCTCTTCGCCCGGCTCGTGGACTGGATCCGCGGCGAGGCGACCGTGACCGAACGCATCTACGACACGATCCGCGACCATACGCTCGTCAACATCTTCCCGCGCGAGGTGGACTACGCCGAGTGGCAGACGCTGCGCCGCTATCCGCTGCTGAACTGGAACATGGGCATGGTCTACCGCCTTGTCGAGCGCGACGACCGCGTCTACCCGCAGGGGGGGCTGGCCCGCCGCACGATCGGCGACAAGGGCTACATCGGCCGTCCCGACGACTCGGGCAAGACGCTCTTTGGCAACTACGGCATCGAGGACAGCTACCGCCGCGAGCTTTCAGGCCGCGACGGTGTGGCCGTGCGGCAGCGCATCGCGCGTGGCTTCTACGGCCGGGTGGCCGGGGCCGGGCACGAGGAGCCCGAGGACGGGCTGGACGTGGTGACGACGCTCGACATGGACCTGCAGGACGTGGCCGACAGGGCGCTGCGGAGCCAGCTCGAGCGGCAGAACGCCACCTGGGGCACGACCATCGTCATGGAGACCCGCACGGGCGAGATCCTCGCCCTGGCGAACCTCGGCCGCAACGGCGACGGCAGCTACTCCGAGCGCGAGAACTATGCGCTGGGCCGCTGCATGGAGCCCGGCTCGACCTTCAAGCTGGCATCGATGCTGCTGCTGCTCGACGACGCGAAGATGTCGCCCGAGACGACCTACGACGTGCACAACGGCGATCCGGTCAAGGTGGGTCCCGCGACGAATATCCGCGACTCGCACCGCGGCGACCACGTCATCGACTTCCGGCAGGCCGTGGCCGCCTCCTCGAACGTCTACTTCGCCGAGGCGGTCTGGGACCGCTACGGCGCCACGGGCAGGAAGTTCGACTACAGCCGCTTCCTGCACGAGCAGCTCCACCTGGGCGAGACCGTCGGGCTGGAGCGCCTCGGCGAGCGGCAGCCCGAGATCACCCGCGACTGGAAGGTCGCCGACCCCGGCGTGATGCTCGTGAAGATGGCCTACGGCTACCGCGTGAAGCTGGCCCCGATCCAGATGATTACCTTCTACAACGCTATCGCCAACGGCGGGCGGATGATCTCGCCGGTGCTGATCCGCGAGCTGCGGCGCGACGACCATGTCGAGGAGCGCTTCGAGAGCCGCACGATCGCTTCGTCGATCTGCTCGCGGTCGACGCTGCGCGAGGTGAACCGCTGCCTCCAGGCGGTCTGCACGCGGGGCACGGCGAGCGCCTTCTTCCGCGACACGACTTACGTGCGCGTCGCCGCGAAGACCGGAACGGCGCAGATCACCGAGCCGCGCAGGGAGCCCGGGCGCCACTATCTGGGTTCGATGATCGCCTTCTTCCCGGCCGACGAACCCCGCTACACGGTGCTGACCACCATCGAGACGCGCGCACAGGCCGGCAAGGCCTACTACGGCGGTCCGCTCGCGGGTCCGGTCGTCAAGCGCCTGGTGGACTACATCTACAACCGCGGGCAGGAGTGGTATGGACGCCTCGAGCGGCAGGGTCCGCGCCGCTATCCCGAGCGGATCAAGGGCGGGGAGATCGCCCAGATCCGCCGCGTGGCGGGACGGCTCTCGCCCGACGTCGACTACGACCGCCGCACGGGCTGGGGCCGCGCGACGGTGGACAGCCTCGCCGAGGTGACGATCGCCTCGCTGCCCGACGACCGGAGCGTGATGCCCGACGTGCGGGGCATGGGGCTGAAGGATGCCCTCTTCCTGCTCGAGAGCCGCGGGCTGCACGTCCGCTTCTCGGGCGAGGGGGCCGTGACAAGACAGAGCATCGCCGCCGGGCAGCGCATCTCGCCCGGAGCGACGGTCAGCATAACCTTGAATTGACACTGAGAGATGAAAACACTATCCGAACTACTTGAAAATACGCCTGTTGAGGCAATCTGGGGTGATCCGCAGGTCGCCGTCGGGTCGCTCGTCTACGATTCGCGGGCCGCGGCGGCGGGTTGCTGCTTCTTCGCCGTGCCCGGCACGCAGTGCGACGGCCACGATTTCATCCCCTCCGCCATCGCGAAAGGCGCCGCGGCGGTGGTCTGCGAGCGCCTGCCCGAAGAGCGCCCCGCGGGGGTGACCTTCGTCGTCGTGAAGGACTCGCAGGGGGCGATGGCCGACATGGCCGCGGCCTTCTACGACCATCCGAGCCGCGAGCTGAAGCTCGTCGGCATCACCGGCACGAACGGCAAGACCACGACCGTGACGCTGCTCTTCGACCTGGTGCGGGCGATGGGCTACCGTGCGGGGCTCATCTCGACGGTGGTCTACCGCATCGAGGAGCGCACGCTGCCGGCAACGCACACGACGCCCGACTCGATCCGCCTGAACGCCCTGATGCGCGAGATGGCCGATGCCGGGTGCGAATTCTGCTTCATGGAGTGCTCGTCGCACGCCATCGTGCAGGAGCGCACGCGGGGTCTCGACTTCGCGGGCGGCATCTTCTCGAACATCACGCACGACCACCTCGACTACCACAAGACCTTCGCCGAGTACATCCGGGCCAAGAAGCTCTTCTTCGACCACCTGCCCAAGGGGGCCTTCGCCCTGACGAACACGGACGACCGCAACGGCCTCGTCATGGTGCAGAACACCCGCGCCGAGGTGCACACCTACTCGCTGCGTGCGATGGCCGACTTCCGCTGCCGGATCGTCGAGATGCACCTCGACGGCATGCTGCTGCGCCTCGACGGGCGCGAGCTGTGGGTCGGGCTGCTCGGGCGCTTCAACGCCTACAACCTGACGGCCGTCTACGGCGCCGCCGTGCTGCTGGGGCTCGACCGCGACGAGGTGCTGCGCGTGTTGAGCACGCTGCACGCCGTGAGCGGCCGTTTCGAGGTTATCCGCGCGTCGAACGGCACGACGGCCGTCGTGGACTACGCCCACACGCCCGATGCGCTGGAGAATGTCATCCAGACGATCGACGAGCTGCGCACGCCGCAGCAGCAGCTGCTGGTGGTCTGCGGCTGCGGCGGCGACCGCGACCGCACGAAGCGCCCCGAGATGGCGCAGATCGCCGTGAAGTACGCCACGACGGCGATCTTCACCTCGGACAACCCGCGCCACGAGGACCCCGAGGCGATCCTCGACGAGATGGTCGCCGGGCTGGAGCCCGGGGCGCGCTACCTGCGCCTGGCCGACCGCGCCGAGGCGATCCGCACGGCCGTCGTGCTTGCGCGGCCCGGCGACGTGATCCTCATCGCCGGCAAGGGGCACGAGACCTACCAGATCGTCGGCGACGTGAAGCACCACTTCGACGACCGCGAGGAGGTGCGCCGCGACTTTGCATCCTACATTGAAAATAAACGATAGACAACCATGTTGTATCATCTTTTCCGTTATCTGGACGAGGCCTACGACTTCCCGGGGTCGGGCATGTTCCAGTACATCTCGTTCCGGGCGGCGGCGGCGATCATCCTTGCGCTGCTGATCGTCATCATCTTCGGCCGCACGATCATCGACTTCCTGCGCCGCAAGCAGATCGGCGAGGAGATCCGCGACCTCGGCCTCGAGGGACAGCTGCAGAAGCGCGGCACCCCGACCATGGGCGGCGTCATCATCCTGATCGCCATCCTCATCCCGACGCTGCTGTTCGGGCGCCTGGACAACGTCTACGTGCAGCTGATGCTCGTCTCGACCGTCTGGCTGGGGCTGATCGGCGGACTGGACGACTACATCAAGGTCTTCCGCCACCGCAAGGAGGGGCTCAAGGGACGCTTCAAGATCGTCGGGCAGGTCGGCCTGGGCATCATCGTCGGCACGACGATGTGGCTCTCGGGCGACATCGTCGTGCGCGAGAAGACCACGCAGCCCGTCGAGACGGTCTACTACGATGCCGACGGCACGGTCGTGCAGACCGTGCAGCGCAACGTGCTGATCGACTCCGAGAGCACGAAGACCACCAAGACGACCATCCCCTTCGTCAAGAACAACGAATTCGACTACGGCTGGCTCACGGGCGGCGACAACACCCTGATGTGGCTGCTCTACGTGCTGGTGGCGATCTTCGTCGTCACGGCCGTGTCGAACGGCGCCAACCTCACGGACGGCCTCGACGGCCTGGCCACGGGCGTCTCGGTGCCGATCGTCGCCGTGCTGGGCGTGCTGGCCTACCTCTCGGGACACATCGTCTACGCAGACTACCTCAACATCATGTACATCCCGCAGAGCGGCGAACTGGTCGTCTTCGCCGCGGCGTTCGTCGGGGCCCTCGTCGGCTTCCTCTGGTACAACTCCTTCCCGGCGCAGATCTTCATGGGCGACACGGGCTCGCTGGCCATCGGCGGCGTGATCGCCGTCTTCGCCCTCTGCATCCGCAAGGAGCTGCTGCTGCCGCTGCTCTGCGGCGTCTTCCTCTACGAGAGCTGCTCGGTGATGCTGCAGGTCGGCTACTTCAAGTACACGCGCCGCCGGTACGGTGAGGGGCGGCGCCTGCTGCTCATGGCCCCGGTGCACCACCACTACCAGAAGAAGGGCCTCTTCGAGACGAAGATCGTCACGCGCTTCTGGATCATCTCGCTGCTGCTTGCGGCCATCACGCTCGTCACGCTGAAGATCCGATAAAAGAGATACACGTATGAAAAAGATCGTCGTACTGGGCGGGGGAATCAGCGGCTACGGCTCCGCGATCCTCGCCAAAAAGAGGGGTTTCGACGTCCTGCTCTCCGATGCGGGACACATTGCCGAGCGCTTCCGCGCACGCCTCGACGAGTGGCAGGTCCCCTACGAGGAGGGCGGCCACAGCGAGGAGCGCATCCTGCAGGCCTCGGAGGTCATCAAGTCGCCCGGTATTCCCGACACGGCGCCCATCGTGCGGCGCATCCGCGAGCGGGGCATTCCGGTGATCTCCGAAATCGAGTTCGCGGGCCGCTACATGGGCCGTGCGCGCTGCATCTGCATCACCGGCTCGAACGGCAAGACCACCACGACGTCGCTCATCTACAAGATCATGCGCGACGCCGGGATGAACGTCGCCCTGGGCGGCAACATCGGCGAGAGCTTCGCCTACAGCGTCGCCACGGGCGACTACGACTGGTACGTGCTCGAGCTGAGCTCGTTTCAGCTCGACGGCATGTACCGCTTCCGGGCCCACATCGGCGTGCTGATGAACATCACGCCCGACCACCTGGACCGCTACGACCACTGCTTCCAGAACTACGTCGATGCCAAGATGCGCATCACGCAGAACCAGACCTCGCGCGACTGGTTCGTCTACTCGGGCGACGACGAGGTGATCTGGCGCGAGCTGCCCAAATACGACCTGCGGGCGCGGCAGCTGCCCTTCGCGGCGAAGAACGCCGTGGCGAGTGCCGCGGGCGACGCCTTCCTGCTGGACGGAAGCTTCACGGCGTCCGTGGGCGACCGCTCGGTCGAGATCGACACGTCGAAGCTGCAGATCAGGGGGCTGCACAACGCCTACAACGCCATGGCCGCGGCGCTGGCGACGCTCGCCGCGGGTGTCGACCCCGAATCGGTGCGCCGCTCGCTCTACGACTTCGCCCCGGTGGAGCACCGCCTCGAACCCGTCGCCGAGCGCGGCGGCGTGCTGTGGATCAACGACTCGAAGGCGACGAACGTCGATTCGGTCTACTATGCGTTGGAGAGCATGACGCGCCCCGTGGTGTGGATCGCCGGGGGCACGGACAAGGGCAACGACTACACGCCGCTCAAGGAGTTCGCGCGGGCGAAGGTCCATACGCTGGTCTGCATGGGGCTCGACAACGACAAACTCGTGCGCGAGTTCACGGGCGTGGTGCCCGAGGTCATTTCGACCTCGTCGCTCGACGAGGCGATGACGGCGGCCAAGCGGGCGGCCCGCAGCGGCGATGCCGTGCTGCTGTCGCCCGCCTGCGCGAGCTTCGACCTCTTCCGCAACTACGAGAACCGCGGCGAACTCTTCAAGGCGTGGGTAACGGAAAAGGCGTGATGCGATGAACGACGACCTGCGTACATACCGCCGTGACGGGGGGCCGGAGGCGGCGGACACCGCCGCGTGATGCTCCCGCCGGGCGGCGTGGCTGTCACGCAGGTTGATGATGGCCAGCAGCACCAGCACCGTCACAAACAGCAGGGTGGAAATGGCGTTGATCTCCGGACTGACGCGCTTTTTGGTCATGCCGTAGATGGTCATGGCCAGGGTGGAGGCGCTGGTTCCGGCGGTAAAGTAGCTGATGATGAAGTCATCCACGGACATGGTGAAGGCCGTCAGCGCGCCGGACACGATGCCGGGCTTGATCTCCGGGATCACCACCCGCCAGAAGGCCTGCATCCAGGTGCAGCCCAGGTCCTGGGCCGCGTCGATGAGGTTCCGGTCCATCTGGCGCAGCTTGGGACCAACAGACAGGATGACATAGGGGATGTTGAAGCAGATGTGGGCGATGAGCAGGGTGCCGAAGCCCATGGTCAGCCGCTCCGGCAGCACCACCGCCGACTGCCAGGAGTTCACCCACCCGGCAAAGGCGCCCCAGCCGTTGAAGAACACCACGAACAGCAGGCACAGGCTGACGCCGGTGACGATATCCGCGTTCATCATGGGGATGTTGTTGACGGAATTGACGATGGCCCGGCGGCGGCGGCTCATGGCGTACAGGCCAATGGCGGCAAACGTGCCCGCAATGGCCGCCACAATGGTGGACAGCAGCGACACCATCAGGGTGGTGTATACGCTGTTCATGATCAGGCGGTTAGACAGCAGGGACTCGTACCATTTCAGGGAAAAGCCCTTCCAGACGCTGGAGCTGGTGCCCGCGTTGAAGGAGAAAACGATGAGAATGATAATGGGTGCGTAGAGAAACAGGAACACCAGCGCCATCAGCACCCGATCGCCGACGCTGTTCTGCTTGCGGCCGGTCATAGGATCACCGCCTGTTCCTCGCCCTCACCGAAGCGATTCATCACCAGCATAAACACCAGCACGATGATCATCATCACCAGGGAGATGGCCGCGCCCAGCTGTGGGTTATAGGCCCCGCCCAGGAACTGCCGCTCGATGAGGTCGCCCAGCAGAAGCTCCGTGCCGCCGCCCAGCATCCGGCTGATGGCGAAGGTGGACACCGACGGCACAAACACCATGGTGATGCCGGAGATGACCCCCGGCAGGCTCAGGGGCAGGATCACCCGTCATGGAGCTGGCCCCCAGGTCCCGGGCGGCCTCCAGCAGGGAGCCGTCCAGCTTGATAATCACGGAGTAGATGGGCAGGATCATAAAGGGCAGATAGTTATACACCATGCCCAGCACCACGGCCCCCTGGGTATTCATCATGGAGAAATACTCCAGCTCCGTGCCGAAAATGTGGTTATACAGGCTGATGAGGCCGATTTTTTCAAACAGCTGGTTTAGCAGGCCGTGGTTTTCCAGGATGGTCATCCAGGAATAGGTCCGCAGCAGGAAGTTCATCCACATAGGAAGCATGATCAGCACCATGGCCGTCCGCTGGAAGGCCGGACCCTCCCGGCTCATGAGATAGGACACGGGATAGCCGATGACCAGACAGATCAGCGTGGCGATGATGGCCAGCTTGAAGGACCGCAGAAACACCTGGGTATAGCCGCCCATCTGCACAAAATTGTCCAGGGTGAAGCCCCCCTCCGAGGAGGAGAAGGCATAGATTACCATGATGAGGATGGGGGCCACCACGAAAATGGCCATCCACACCTCATAGGGCACGGCGAACCGGGAGAGCTTATTCTTCATCCCCGATCTCCTCCTCATCCGTCTCCAGGGAGGCGTCCGCCAGCTCCTCATACTCCTCAGAATAGGAGCTGTAGTCGCCGAACTGACCGGAATATTCGCTCTTTTTCATGATATGGAAGCCGTCGGGGTCGATCTTCACACCGATGCGGGCCCCCACCGGGGAGTGGTCCGTGGTCTGGATCAGCCACTTGAAGCCCCGGAAGTCCACGATGATGTCGTACTGCATCCCCTTGAAGGTGACGTTGGTGACGGTGCCCGCCAGCTGCCCCTGCTCCACGGGGACAATGTCGATGTCCTCGGGGCGGATGACCACGTCCACCGGCTCGTTGGGGGCGAAGCCCTTGTCCACGCACTCAAAGACCCGGCCGAAGAACCGGACCTTGAAGTCTTCCAGCATGACGCCGTCCAGGATGTTGCTTTCGCCGATAAAGTCCGCCACGAAGGCGTTCTTCGGCTCATTATAGATATCCTCAGGTCTACCGATCTGCTGTATCCGTCCCTTGTCCATGACCACCACGGTGTCGGACATGGAAAGGGCTTCCTCCTGATCGTGGGTGACATAGATGAACGTGATGCCGGTGGTCTGCTGGATGCGTTTCAGCTCGATCTGCATGTCCTTGCGCAAGCGCAGATCCAGCGCTGCCAGCGGTTC
>OHUJ01000371.1_pt1 | contig 22820 bp, 18 predicted proteins | sample 1579241 | NCBI WGS metagenome assembly OHUJ01 (sample SAMEA3882547, study PRJEB24775) | human gut metagenome | biome: human-associated habitat; feature: intestine environment; material: feces | place: Netherlands | collected 2009/2010
TTATCCATGGTGTCGGTGAAAAGTGTTAAGGCGGGGGAAATTTCACCGGAATCGACGCCAACGCCGATCATGATGTTCCGATTGGAGGGAGCATGTACTGATGAAATGGTATATGTAAAGCTGAAGGGGGAAAGTGATTTTGCCACCTTGAAATATCTGGTTGCTACTGGTAAGGTTATAAATACTAGCGAAAAACAATACAAGGTTGAAAATAGCATTACCAATGCAAGGGTATATGTTAACTATGATCCTGCAAAACAAATGCTACAGGGAGATATCCCGGGGACTTCTGAAGATACCGCGACCGAGGTGACACAGGCGAAGACCTATATAATTCAGGTGGATCCGATAATTCATACCATTACCTGGGGATATTCTGAGGAGACTTACGGTGCAGATGCGTATCTGGAACACGGCAGGGCGACAGTGATTGCAATAGAAGGAATCAATGATTTTCATGATATCCCATTCGCAAATAATTCGGGCGATGACAAAGGCGGGCATATTGCGGCGGATGCCGGGAAAAAAGTGACCATTAAATTGATACCGGATTATGGATATCAGCTGTCAGGAGTACAATTAAACGGCGGTTTGAGAATAGAGCCGGATCCGGCTCAAATGTTTACTTTTACGTTTACTATGCCGAATACCAACGTTCATTTTAAAGGTATTTTTACAAAGACAGAAGATAAGACTGAAATCAATACACAGAGTCAGAGCATATCGTCCGCATCCATCAGCAACGGCGCCAATGCAGCAGGAAGCGGTAATCTTCAGCTGACAGTTGCCGACAGTACCGGATACGATATGACGGCGGCACAGCAGAAAGTAGCAGGGGCGATATCTGCACAGGCAGTGGAACTGGATCTGAACCAGATCGTAGCCAAAGGGGATGGCACGAACTGGGAAACAAAGATTACGGAATTTACCAATCCGATCACCTTAAGTCTTGGAATCAACAATTACGATGCAAATTATGACTACGTGGTAGTGAGAGATCATAACGGAACTACCACTGCATTGCCTACGAAAGTGATCGATGGAAAAGTCACCTTCGAGACCAATCAGTTTTCTACCTATGTCATTGTGAAAAAGAAAAAGACGACCGCAGGTACCAGTACCGGTGGAAGCTCTCACGAGGATTCTAAAGGAAACGATAACAACAGTTCTGATGCACAGCCTGCTGCAACACAGGCAGTGACGCAGAAATTGGATGTAGTACCGAAGACGGGAGAAGGCATCGCAACTTATATAACGGAGATCATGTTACTTTTCGGGGGAATTCTTCTGATTACTATGGGAATCTTACTTCAGAGAAAGCACGGATAAAAAAGCATTAGGAAATCTACCTTGCAAAACGGAAAGAAGTTCAGTATAATAGGAACGAAAACCAAAAATAGTCAGCTGAAAGGCCGCAGTAATGCGGCTTTTCTAAGATACATAAGTTAGCGCTAGCTAACTGCATGACTCCATGTAATGGTTAGGTGAAGCTAACACAAAAAAGAAATGGCAAAAATGCAAGAAAGTGAGAGATGTCCATGAAATACAAGATTGAGAAGAACACCGTACAGGAGACACTGATCATCCCGCTTTATTCCCGAAAGCTATGCTCGGAGTTGTATCCGAACCTTTATCGGGACGAGATGGCGGTACACCTGATCGACCAGATCGACTATGATTTTTCACAGGTGGAGAAAAAATCCCACGGCCTGATGCAGCGTTTTGGTTCGCTGGAGGTTGCCATGCGGCAGAATGACCTTGCATGGGAGGTACAAAATTACCTGGCAGATCATCCTGATGCGGCGGTGGTTAATTTGGGTTGTGGACTTGACGGTACCGGCAGAGCCTGTGACAATGGCAGCTGTAAAATTTACAATCTGGATTTTCCGGATGTTATCGCCGTACGCAATCAATTACTGCCCGCCGGAGACCGTGAGGAAAATATTCCCTGCAATTTGAATGATACGGAATGGTTTACCAAAATCGACGCGTCCGAAGGGGCGATATTTTTTGCCTCCGGAGTATTCTATTATTTCCTGACGGAGCAAGTCAGGACGCTGGTACAGGCAATGGCTGACAGTTTTCCCGGTGGTGTGCTGGTATTTGACGCGGCGAACCGGACAGCGGTTAAGATGATAGCAAAGACATGGCTAAAGAGCGCTAAAATTCAGGATGTGGGCGCGTATTTTGCGGTTTCGGATGCGAAAAGTGAGATTTCCCAGTGGGACAGCAGATTGCAGGTTACAAGCCGTGGCTATATGCTGGGCTACAATGATCTTCGAGACCCTTCCGTCAGCGGATTATTCCGCTTCCTCGCCAGAACCGGCGACAGAATCATGAAGATGCAGATCGTAAGGATCTGTTTTGGTCAGAGATGAACTGGCAGGAATTAGAAAGTGCCTCTTGACAAATACCCTGTGGGGGTATATCTTGTAACTATACAAGATACCCCTGTGGGGTATTTTGCATAACTGCAACAATTAGTCCTTCTACATACATTGAACGCTGTTATGTGATCGGAGGACAATAAAGAATATGTGGGCATTTAGAAAAAATAGCAGGAACCGGCTTCAGAATGGGAGAAAGTATGGCAGAAAAAATAGAAGAAAGATTAGAAGAGAAGGGTATGGAATGCTGTCATTGTCATCAGAAAGCAACCCCCCGCTCTGAAAAAGAAAGAAAACAATTACAGAACCGTTTAAGCCGCATGACGGGACAACTGAACGGTATCAGCCGGATGTTGGAAGAAAACCGATACTGCGGAGATATCCTGACGCAGGTAGCTGCGGTGGAGAGCGCTCTGCAGGCTTTTGGCTATGCAATCCTGAAGGAGCATATGGAGACCTGCGTGGTGGAAGAGATCCGGAAGGGGAATACTGCTATCGTAGAGGAAGCAGTGGATCTGGTGAAAAAATTGAAATAAGTAGAGGCATGACTGCAGATAAAACTGTAAATTTGTGCGGTAAGGCACTGAAAATAACGGAAACTTTGCAGGTTATGGAAAGGCAGGGTTATTTTTATGAAGGAAAGATATCATGTTACGGGAATGTCCTGCTCTGCATGCTCTTCGCATGTGGAAAAGGCAGTCAATAAACTGGAAAATGTGGAAAAAGCATCCGTGAATCTGTTGACAGAGACCATGGATGTGACCTATGACGAGACGAAGATCACTTCGACGGAAATCATTGATGCTGTGGTGAAAGCAGGCTACGGCGCTTCGGTAATGACCGAAGGCAGTGCGGCAGGTGCAGGCGGACAGAGCACTTCCGGGAATGCGGGAAGTATAGGAAGGCCAGCAGCCGACGGCAAGCAGGAATTGCAGCAGAAGCTGGATGCAGACGCAAGAGCCATGAAATGGCGGCTTGGAATCTCCATCGGGTTCCTGATCCCGTTAATGTATGTGTCCATGCACCATATGCTCAAAGAATGGTTCGGAATTCCGATCCCCGCATTTATCGTGAATACCATGCACGGTAATGCCAACGCCATGAATTTTGCATTGACACAGTTTTTGCTGTTGTTGCCGATTCTGTATGTGAACCGGAAGTTTTTCTCCGTAGGATTTAAAACCCTGGCGCACCGCAGCCCGAACATGGACAGCCTGATCGCCTTAGGATCCGGCGCGGCGCTTGTGTACGGCATTTTCGCCATGTACCGGATCAGCTATGGCTTAGGCTACGGTGACATGGCAGTAGTAGAGCAGTATTCCCACGATCTGTATTTTGAATCCTCCGGTACGATCCTGACCCTGATCACGGTCGGAAAATATCTGGAGAGCCGTTCCAAGGGCAAGACCAGTGAGGCTATTACCAAGCTTATGAATCTGGCTCCCAAGGTGGCAGTCCTCGTGACCGGGGACGGGCAGGAGAAGGAGGTGCCTACGGAAAGTCTGCAAAAGGGTGATATATTTCTGGTAAAGCCCGGAAGTCTGGTACCGGTGGATGGTATCGTGCTGGAGGGTAATTCCAGTGTGGATGAAGCAGCCATCACAGGTGAGAGTGTACCTGTGGAGAAGCAGACAGGCGACCATGTGGTCTCCGCAACCGTGAACAAGGCGGGCTTCTTAAAATGTCGTGCGGATCGTGTCGGCGATGACACCACGCTGGCACAGATCATCCGTCTGGTGGAAGAAGCCAGCGCCAGCAAGGCTCCCATTGCACAGTTGGCAGATAAGGTGGCAGGGGTCTTCGTGCCTACGGTCATGACCATTTCCCTGATCACTCTGGTTGTATGGCTGTTAAACGGCGCCACTGCGGAATTCGCTATTTCCACAGCCATTGCCGTACTGGTGATTTCCTGTCCCTGCGCGTTGGGGCTGGCAACTCCGGTGGCTATCATGGTGGGTACCGGCGTAGGAGCAGGTAACGGCATCCTGATCAAGACCGGGGAAGCCTTACAGCAGGCTAAGGAGATCGACACCGTGGTACTGGACAAGACCGGAACCATCACAAGCGGCAAGTTAAAAGTAGAAGAAGTAGGCGGTTATCAGAGTGATTTTCCTGCGGATGCCATGATGCAGATCGCGGCGGCACTGGAGAAAAAGAGTGAGCATCCGCTGGCAGAGGCGGTAGTGGAATATGCGGAAAGCTTCCAACTGACAATTCCGGAGATCGTGGATTTCAAGGCAACCTTCGGCCGTGGTGTGGAAGGTGCTCTGGCAGCAGATTTCCATGCAGAGAAAGTTGTAAAAAAGGATGGTCCCACGGCGGTATTTTATGCAGGGAAAAGGGATAGTACTGCGGATGTACCGGATAATTCAGGCAAGATCGCAGAACAGAATCCGGCAACCGGAATTGCAAGATCAGATGCAGACAGTGTGACATTCCCGGCAGGCACAAAGTTCTATGTAGGCAATCTTGCATTTTTACAGGAGAGGAATATCTCACTGCCGCAGGGAGCCGCAGAAGGCTTGAACCGGATGGCGGACGAAGGCATGACACCGCTTCTGGTGGCGCAGGAAGGAAGATTCTTAGGCATCATCGGTGTATCAGATACTGTCAAAGCCACCTCCTATGAAGCGATTAACGCATGGGAGAAAATGGGTGTCAGAGTCATCATGCTGACCGGAGACAACCGCCGCACTGCGGAAGCCGTACGGCAAAAGCTTGGCATCTCCGAAGTCGTGGCAGAGGTACTGCCGCAGGATAAGGAGAAAAAGGTCAGTGAACTGAAAGCACAGGGACACAAGGTGGCAATGATCGGTGACGGTATCAACGATGCTCCCGCACTGGCGGCAGCAGATGTGGGTATGGCCATCGGCGCAGGTACCGATGTCGCCATGGAGAGTGCTGACATTATCCTGATGAAAAACGATCTTCGGGATGCGGTGACTGCCATGAAGCTGAGCCGTGCCGTGATCCGCAATATTAAGGAAAACCTGTTCTGGGCATTTTTCTACAACTGCATCGGCATCCCCCTGGCAGCCGGTGTGTTGTATCCGGCGTTCCAGATCCGGCTGAATCCCATGTTCGGCGCGGCAGCCATGAGCTTAAGCAGTATCTTCGTCGTGGGAAATGCCCTGCGACTGAGAGGCTTTAAGAGCGGATTCACCCCGCTGAAAAAGGAAGCACCGGAAGTAACCCGTAAGGAAATCGAGATAACGCATGCAGCTGCGGAGGGAGAACAGTGCATATTGAAGACCCCCGCAGAGCAAAATAACAGACAAGATGTAAAGCAGGAGAAAGAGAGGACAAACACAATGACAAAAGTAATCAGCATCGAAGGAATGATGTGCAACCACTGCACCGGAACCGTACAGAAGGCACTGGAGGCAGTAGAAGGTGTGAAAGCCGTAACCATGAGTCTGGAGCAGAAAAACGCTACCGTGGAACTGGCTTCCGATGTAGCAGATGAGGTACTGATCAGGGCTGTGACCGACGCCGGCTATGAAGTAAAGGGCGTTACAGCAAAATAGGTCTGACCTTTGTAGCCGGATAGGAATAACAAATGATGAAAAATGGCGCCGCCACTGTGTTGCATTCTGCTTTATGAGCAGACGGAATGCGGTGGCAGCGCCATTTGGGTCTATAGCGAAAAAAGTGCTTTTCAGATACTTTTTTTATGTAGATATCATAGATTTTTGTGCTCTGTGGGTCTAGACAGAAAAAATATCATTTTAGATACTCAAATCACGAAAAATGAGTATCCGGAGAGCAAATTTTTTTCTATAGACCCAAAGTGAATCTTCTGGAGTGACATTATGGCGGAAAAGGGGATCAGAAAACAAGATTTTTCTGTATAGACCCATGACTGATCTCTCTTTATAATCATGCACACCTGTTGTGAAAGTGTATCGATCAATTGCATCATGGAAAATGCAAAGGGAAAATTATGCATTTTCGAAAGATTCTATATAAAGTTTATACTTTCTTAATTGATTTTCTTACGCTATGTGTTATATTAACTATAGAACAGATGAAACAAGAGAGATTTTGAGATCGTGACATCTGTTTGACGAAGGAACGCTAAAAGAAATTTGAAGGTAAGGATTCAAACGAAAGCAGTTCATCGTCTAAGAAATTAACCAGATAAACAAAATTGCATAACCTTATGTGAGGAGGCGAACGATTATGAATATTGATAAATTTACACAGAAATCCATAGAAGCCGTCAACGGCTGTGAAAAGCTCGCCATGGAATATGGCAACCAGGAGATCGAGCAGGAGCATTTGCTGTACAGTCTGCTGACGTTGGATGACAGCCTGATCTTAAAGCTTGTGGAAAAGATGGAGATCCAAAAGGATCACTTTGTAAACCGTGCAAAACAGGCTCTGGAGAAAAGAGTAAAGGTGCAGGGCGGTCAGCCTTATGTTGGTCAGTATCTGAACAAGGTACTGGTCAGCGCATCAGATGAGGCAAAGCAGATGGGAGATGAATATGTCTCCGTTGAGCATCTGTTCCTTGCCATGATCAGGAATCCCAACAAGGAGATTGCCGAGATCTGGAAGGAATACGGCATCACAAGAGAGCGTTTTTTACAGGCTCTGTCTACCGTAAGAGGCAACCAGAGAGTTACCAGTGACAATCCGGAGGCTACTTATGATACTTTGGAAAAATACGGTCAGGATCTGGTGGAGAAAGCGAGAAACCAGAAGCTGGATCCTGTCATCGGACGAGACAGTGAGATCCGTAACGTGGTACGTATCCTGTCCCGTAAAACGAAGAACAACCCTGTATTGATCGGTGAACCCGGTGTCGGTAAGACCGCCGTGGTGGAAGGGCTGGCACAACGTATTGTAAAAGGTGATGTACCGCAGGGACTGAAGGATAAGAAGATTTTTGCACTGGATATGGGTGCACTGGTAGCCGGCGCAAAATACAGAGGTGAATTTGAGGAACGTCTGAAAGCCGTACTGGATGATGTGAAGAACAGCGATGGACAGATCATTCTGTTCATTGATGAGCTGCATACCATTGTTGGTGCCGGTAAGACAGATGGCGCTCTGGATGCAGGCAATATGTTAAAACCTATGCTGGCCCGTGGTGAACTGCACTGTATCGGTGCTACCACACTGGATGAATACAGACAGTATATTGAAAAAGATGCCGCTTTGGAACGGCGTTTCCAGCCGGTTATGGTAGAAGAACCCACCGTGGAGGATACGATTTCTATCCTGCGTGGACTGAAGGATCGTTATGAAGTATATCATGGTGTTAAGATCATGGATAATGCGCTGGTAAGTGCAGCCGTACTTTCCAACCGTTATATCACCGACAGATTCCTGCCGGATAAGGCGATCGACCTGGTGGATGAAGCCTGCGCCCTGATCAAGACCGAGATGGACAGTATGCCTACGGAGCTGGATGAACTGCAGCGTAAGGTGACACAGCTGGAGATCGAGGAGACTGCTCTGAAAAAAGAGGATGACCGGATCAGTAAGGAACGTCTGGCTGATCTGCAGAAGGAACTGGCAGAGTTAAAGGATCAGTTCAATACGAGAAAAGCACAGTGGGATAACGAGAAGGCATCCGTAGATAAGCTTTCCAAGCTGCGTGAGGACAGAGACCGTATCAACAATGAGATCCAGATCGCAGAGCGGGAAGGAGACTATGAGAAAGCGGGCAGATTAAAATACAGCGAACTTCCTGCACTGGAGAAACAGCTGGAGCAGGAGGAAAATAAGGTCGGCGAATCGGATATGTCGCTGATACATGAAAAGGTGTCTGAGGAAGAGATCGCAAGGATCATTTCCCGCTGGACCGGCATACCGGTAGCAAAACTGACCGAGAGTGAGCGTAACAAGACCCTTCACCTCGACGAAGAATTGCACAAACGTGTAGTTGGACAGGACGAAGGCGTGACCAAGGTTACTGAAGCCATCATCCGTTCCAAAGCCGGTATCAAGGATCCCAGCAAGCCCATAGGTTCTTTCCTGTTCTTAGGACCTACCGGTGTAGGTAAGACGGAGCTGGCGAAGAGCCTGGCAGCAGCACTGTTTGACGACGAGAACAACATGGTTCGTATCGATATGAGTGAATACATGGAGAAATATTCTGTCTCCCGTCTGATCGGTGCGCCTCCCGGATACGTAGGATACGAAGAGGGCGGTCAGCTGACCGAAGCTGTCCGGAGAAAACCTTACAGCGTGGTATTGTTTGATGAGATCGAAAAGGCACATCCGGATGTATTCAATGTACTGTTACAGGTACTGGATGATGGGCGTATCACCGATTCTCAGGGTCGTACTGTAGACTTCAAGAATACCATACTGATCATGACCTCCAACATCGGCGCAAGCTATCTGTTGGACGGTATCAACGAAGACGGCACCATCAAACCGGAGGCAGAGGCAGCAGTCATGAACGATCTGCGTGCTCATTTCCGTCCGGAATTTCTGAACCGTCTGGATGAGACGATCCTGTTCAAGCCTCTGACCAAAGATAATATCGGCGGTATCATTCATCTGATCATTGCCGATCTGAACAAGCGTCTGGAGGATAAGCAGTTGACGATCCGTTTGTCGGACGAGGCTATGCAGTACATCGTGGATAACGCGTATGATCCGGTCTATGGTGCACGACCTCTGAAACGTTATATTCAGAAGTATGTGGAGACCCTGGCTGCCAAGATGATCCTGGCAGATCAGGTGGATGAGGGCGATACCATCGTCATTACCGTAGAGGACGATAAGCTTTCCGCCAAATGTGAGAAAGGCTCTAAAAATAAATAAACAGTAATACGAAAAGCGAAAGTGGCAGACTTGTCATTTTCGCTTTTTTCGTTTAAGATGTTATAGTAATAATATTTTGAAAGCGAGGTTTTTTTATGATACCACAGGATCCGGTCATGTTATTAAGCTTTATCAATCTGAAACTCCGTGACTACTACGGAAGCCTGGAGCAGCTCTGCGATGATCTTGATGTGAAGGAACAGGAGATCAGGGATAAGCTGGCATCCATCGATTATCATTACAATGAAGAGAGGAATCAGTTTGTATAATACAACCAGCAGTCTTACAGGGAAAAAGGGAACCAGATGTCTGATCTGCACCGGCTGCGGCAGATGTCCCGGAGTGATCCGGGGGATGCAGGTGGTGACGGAAAAGCTGGAGCTTCCTCCGTTATCATTGCAGAATACGGAAGGTATCCGGCTGATGACAGTGGATATCGGAACGACTACCATTGCTATGCAGCTCTATGATGCAGACGGTAAAGTAGTGGACAGTTTTCCGAGTGTGAATCCACAGGTCAGCTACGGTGCCGATGTACTCTCACGGATAGAGGCGGCAAGGGATCCGGGGAAAGCAGCGGATATGCAGAAAAAAGTCCTGGACCTCATTGAAAAGGGAGTGCAGCGGTTTTCCAAAAAAATACAGGAGAAGGAGTCTATACAGATGGTCATTGCGGCGAATACCACTATGACCTATCTGCTGATGGGCTGGGATCCGGCAGAGCTGGGCAGGGCACCTTTTCAGGTAAGCCATTGCGGAGCTGTGGACACGCAGATCGCAGGCATTTCCTGTCATATCATTCCCGGATTGTCTGCTTTTGTCGGCGGGGACATCACAGCAGGAATACTGGCCTGTCAAATGTTGGAGCAGAAGGAGCCCATGCTGCTCATCGATCTGGGTACCAACGGTGAGATGGCGCTGGGGAACAGACAGAAGCTGTATGCCTGTGCCACGGCGGCCGGACCTGCCTTCGAGGGCGGGGCAAACCGTGGTATCTGGGGCGCGGATATGGTGAAATTGTTACAAAAGCTTCTGGAAGAGGGATTGATGGATCGACAGGGACTGTTAAAGGAACCCTATTTTACGAAGGGGATCCGTATCGGAGATGTACTTGTCACGAAAGAAGCCGTGCGTGCGGTACAACTGGCGAAGGGAGCCATTGCCGCAGGCATAGAGATCCTGACGGAAAACTATGGAATCAGACTTTCGGATATTTCCAAGGTAGTGCTGGCAGGAGGCTTTGGCTATTACCTGGATCCGAAGGCAGCTGCAGCCATCGGACTGCTTCCGAAGGAACTTACAGATCGTACCGTGACCGGCGGCAACACGGCACTTAGTGGTGCTGCACTGGTGGGAAACAGGATGCTGACCGGACAGCTGCGAGCATGGGATGATCTGCACCGGCGGCAGGAATTACAGATTCAGATATTGAATTTGGCGGAGCAGGTAAAATTCACAGAAACATTCTTAAAAAAGATGGATTTTTGTTAAAATTGCGCAAAAAAGTATAACAAAACGCATAAAATGTTGTTTCATTATAGAAAAAATCATGGTATACTTCTTAATATGAATACATGTACCGGAGGATATTGTATGAGTACGAATGTTGAGAAAACAAAAAAATCTCTTTTTGCGGGGAAAAAAGAGAAAGCTTCCAAAAAGAAGCCAAAACCTGAGAAAAAGGTAACAAAAGTACCGAAGGAGAAGGCTGTAAAGACAAAGACACCGAAGAAGACATCCGGCAGGAGCGGAAAAAGCTCCAAACTGTTCAGTATACGCAATAAGATCGTAGTATGTTTCCTGGTGCCGATCGTGTTCATGATCATTATCGGCATTTCGGCATACCAGAAGTCTGCGGAAGGCTTAAGTGAGAAATATACAGATTCCACGTTACAGACTGTGCGCATGGCAACGGAATATCTGGAGATGACTTGTGATTTTATCCGTTCCGAGGGTTTAAAGTATGCGTATGACGATGATCTTCGGAAATATTTCCTGGGAATGTTCGAGGATAATCCGGTAGACAAGCTGAACTTCCTGACAGCTACGAAGTCGAATCTTTTATCGGTGCAGACGTCGAATCCGTTCATCAGTCATATGCACATTATTCCCAAGGAAGGTGTGGGACTTTTGTCTACCAAGCTTTCTTCCGGTGTGGATGGATTCCTGGATGAATATAAGGAGTCGGTAGCTTCCGGCGAAGGCAGAAGAAGCATCCCGCAGTGGATCGACAGTCATCCGGTGTTAGATGAAAAGGTAAAAGAGACACAGCAGGACTACATATTGTCTTTCCAGATGATGAGCCAGTCTAACAATGCCTGCGTTGTTATTGACATGAAGCCTTTGGCTATTACGAACTTTTTGAAGGAGATCGATATCGGTGATGACAGTATCATCGGATTTATCACTCCGAGTGGAAGAGAACTGGTAGTGGAGCAGCTGGAAGACGGTGAAGAGAGTACTCTGGCTGAGGATGAGAAAGTATTCGTCGATCAGGAATTTTATAATGGGGTAATGGAGCAGGCAGTATCGGATTCCGGCACTGCGGAAGTGGAGTTCCGTGGAGAAAAATACCTCTTTATCTATAGCCGCAGTGCGGAAGTGGGCTTTACCACCTGTGCACTGGTGCCTATGCGTGTGGTGACCAGCCAGGCTATGGAGATCCGTAATATGACCATTGGACTGGTGCTCCTGGCATGTGTGATCGTGGTGATCGTGGGTATCTTTATTACCGCCGGTATTGAGAACAACATGAAACGCATCTCCAGAAAGTTCGGTGATGTGGCACAGGGCGATCTGACCGTGACGGTATCTGCCAAGGGACATGATGAGTTCCAGGATCTGGCAGGCTCTGCGACCAATATGATCACGAATACCAAGAAGCTGGTAAATCAGGTAAGCAATGCCACCGGAGAACTGGAAGTATCCGCACAGAATGTAGGACAGGCTTCCGAATTGATCCATGAGTATTCCCAGGATATTACCAGAGCCATCGGAGAGATCAACGAAGGCATGGAAGAACAGTCCAGACACGCACAGGAATGTGTGGAGAAGACAGATGTCCTCTCCAATGAAATGCAGGAAGTAAGCCGCGTGGTAGAACGTGTTGAGAAACTGGTGGATGAGACCGAGGGTATGATCAACAAAGGAATGGAGATCGTACAGGTACTGGGTGACAGAGCCGGTGAGACGACCAAGATGACTGCAAAGGTAAGTGACAGTATCGAATCTCTTCGTAAGGAATCCGCGATCATCAACAGCTTTGTCGGTACGATCACGGAGATCACGGAGCAGACCAATCTGCTGTCCCTGAATGCTTCCATTGAGGCAGCCAGAGCGGGAGAGGCCGGAAGAGGTTTCGCTGTGGTAGCGGAAGAGATCCGCAAGCTGGCAGATGATTCCGCCAAGGCGGCCGGTGAGATCAGCAATAATGTTGCGAACATTACTGCACAGACGCAGAACAGTGTAGACAGCGCAAGCCAGGCACAGGCGATGGTAGAGCTTCAGACCAAGGCAGTGGACGAGGTAATTGCAGTATTCCGTGAGATGCAGGCTCGCATGGGGCAGCTGATCGAGGGATTGAAGGATATTGCAGCAAGTACAGAAAAGGCTGATGGCGAACGTAGTGCAGCGGTAGCAGCAGTGAAGAATATTTCGGATATCATCGAAGAGACTGCGGGAAGTGCCGAGACTGTTAATGATGTGGCTAATAAGTTGCTTGAGCATGTAGAGAAGCTGAGCAATACGGCAAGTGTACTGGATGAGAATATGGAAGGTCTCAAGAACGAGATTTCTGTATTCAAGATTTGATGACAGACATAGAACAGAAAGGAACTTTGGAGTTTTGTGCTCCGAAGTTCCTTTTTTGCTGCGAGGAATTGCCGTTTGTCCGGATGCATATATTTTCTGTGAAAGCAGTAAGCGGATGGATGAAAATGAAAAAAACGCTGGTGGGAATTCTGATTTTTGATATGATCATGGGAATGTTATGCCTGTGGGCCGGAGGAAAACGTCAGGATACTACAGCACCTGCTTCGCAGGAAGTATCGACCGGGAAGATCGCCGGAGAGGAAGATGTGGCGAAAAAGATTGCGCTGACGTTTGATGACGGTCCGCATCCGAGGTATACAGAACAGCTTTTGGATGGTTTAAAAGAACGAAATGTGGTGGCGACTTTTTTTGTGACCGGGGAGAACGCGCAGAATTATCCCAATATTATCCGGAGAGAACAGGAGGAAGGACATCTGATCGGAAACCATACGTACAGTCATATCCAACTCACCTCCGGGAACAGGGAAACGTTCCGGGAGGAACTGGTAAAGACCAATGAGATCCTGAAAAATATTACCGGGGAAACGGTGAGTTTCGTTCGTCCGCCCTATGGAAGCTGGGACAAAAGTTTTGAAAAAGAATTAAATATGTTCCCGGTGCTGTGGAATATTGATCCACTGGATTGGTGCTCCCACAATGCAGAGTGTATTGCGGCAAAAGTGGTGGAAAACGCCGGAGACGGTGATATTATTTTAATGCACGATTATTATGATACTTCTGTGACTGCTGCACTGGAAGTGGTGGATGTTTTGCAGAAACGTGGATTCCAATTCGTAACAGTGGAGGAAATATTGTTTGACTGAAAGCTTCAAGTGTGCGTATAATTGTCATGGAAATTACAGATGAGTTTGGAAACTGAGAAAGAAAACCTATGATAAAAATAGCATTTTGTGATGATGATCTGTCGGTACTGAGAGAACTTGGTGCGCTGATGGACAAGTATCGGGTAGAACGGAATCAGGATATTATGTATGCCTCATTTAACAGTCCGCTGGAGCTGCTGACGGAAGTGGAGAGAGGAACGAGGCTGGATATTATTTTTCTGGATGTGCTGATGCCTGCGCAGAACGGTATCAGTACGGCCATGGAAATCCGGCAGTATGATACTTCGGTAAAGATTATCTATCTGACATCTTCGGCAGAGTATGCTGTGGATTCTTATTCGGTAGGCGCTTATTTCTACCAGTTGAAGCCTATCTGGCAAGAAAGTTTTTACCGCCTGATGGATTCTGTACTTTCGGAATGCCACAAAGATAAGGAAAACAGCTTGATCCTGCGCAGCAGAACCGGAATCACCAGACTGGATCTTGACCGGTTGCAATATTGTGAGGTGATGGGACGGACACTTTTGTTCCACCGTAAGGACGGAGAAGTACTGGACAGTATCGGCAGATTGGATGATCTGTGCGAACAGTTGAAAGATTACGAACAATTTGTCCGCTGCCACAGGTCCTATCTCATCAATATGGATTATGTGCAGAATATTTCCAGTAAGACCATCACCATGACAGATGGCATACAGATTCCGATCCCTCATGGAAAATATTCGGAATTAAAAGATAAATTTTTTGATTATTTCTTTCGTAAAAACCAAACATTTTTATCATAGATGGAACCGCGAGACGACCGGAGAATATTTCTCCGGTCGTTTCATTACATATTTGGGTCGATTGGTGTCATAAAGAGTCTAAAACAGGTAAAATACAGTACAATATGTTCAGACAACAGAAAAATGTTGTAAGAAGGAGGAAATATATTATGAAGAACAAAACTTTTGCATGTGTGATGGGACTGGTACTGGCATTGTCTCTGACAGCCTGCGGTGAGGAAGAAGTGATTGTGGAGAACACCAACGAAGAAGTGTCTGTAGAAGTACAGACCCAGGAAGCAACAGAAGCTCCCACAGAGACTGTAGCAGAGACAGGTACAGAAGCAGAGGGCGGTCCCCTGTTACAGGTGGCAGTTATGGAGATCCCGGATCTGAGTGGTACAGAATGGAACTTTGCCGGCGGTATGATCGATGGTGTTGAGATGGAAGAAGAGGATCTGAACGCAACACTGGAGACTTATGGCGGTACCTTACAGCTTGTATTTGGTGAAGACGGTGCAGTTACCATGGTACAGGGCGGCGGAAATGCAGAAGGTACTTATGAGTATTCCGATGACAACACAGCTATCAAGATGACACTTGATTTTGGTGGAACAGAGGTTACCTATGCCGGATTTTTGTCTGAGGTGGGAGATACTGTAACACTGATCGCTATGTCTGATATGAATGGTTATGATGGACTTTATTTTGTACAGTAAGATGCAATCAGAAATTTTGAGAGAGTAGAAGGAATGAAAAGGGGAGGGAAGAAGTAACGATGGAGATTATAATTATCGTATTGCTGCTTGCCTCCCTTTTTGGTGTCTGGCTCGTATCGGTACGGTGTAAGCTGGAGATACAGGAAGAAAATATTCAGAATGCCATGCATCAGACTCTGGTACAGCTTTCTGCAGAACGGGAATCTTTGGAAAGATTGGCGGAGCTTCTCGGACATACCATGGATGCAGAGACTTTTCGAAAAATGAAACTTTGTTTGGAGAGTGTACAGAATGTCGAAATGACCGGGATGCCGGAGTGGATAGCAGAACAACAGAGAGAATTATTAAGAGTACAGAAAAATATTGCAGAGATCTCGGAAACCATGCCTCTTTTGCAGGCACAGGAGACTTATCAGAAATACTGGAAAGCAACAAAAAGTTATGAACATATGGTGAAGACCAGTGAACTGATCTATAACGATTCTGTGGAAAACTATAATTGTATGCTTTACAGAATACCGGATCGTATCGCAGCGGGAATCTGTGGATATCACCGGAAAAAATTAATTGAGATCATGTGATCCATATACATTCTTAAGGAGGGTAAAACGATGGGATTATTTACAAACAACAAAAAGTTATGTCCGATCTGCGGAAGTCCGACACCGAGACTGCTGGCTTCAGCGGTGGAGGGGCAGAATCTCTGCAAGGAGTGTGCAGCCAAGATCGATCTGCCGGATGGTGTGTTCAATTCCATGACGCAGGATGATTTCCGGGAATATATCAAGTGTTATGATGCCAACAAGCCGCTGCGTGACAGCTTCACAGAGACTTACCGTTATGATTTCGGATTTTTCAAGGGAAGCCTGGTACTGGATATGGATCACCAGCTACTGCGACTGGGAGTTGTTGACGGAGCATTTGCCATGGAACCCTCTGACATTAAGTCCTTCCGTATTCTGGAGGATGGAGAGGTACTGTACGAAGGAGAAAAGGGGAACTTCCGGAGCTACAAGAGCAATATTAAGGAGCGTTTAGATGAGTTAAAACCCAGAATCGATGAATACAGAATGCTGCGGCATCAGTATGAGATGATGGAAGAAATGCGTCGTAACATGGAGGACAGCAGAAGAGACGATAATTTCAGAAGAGATGATCCGGATTACAGAGACCGTATGACCGAGCCGGATTTCAATATTCCGAATCCGGTAGAGAAATTCGCTGTAGAGATCACGCTGGAGCACCCTTACTGGAAGAGCTTCTATAAGGAGACGGGAGCACCGAAATTCAATTCCGATCAGCCCAGCACCATCGATTATCTGGATGATTATACCCAGAAGACGGAAGGACTGCATGCACTGGCACAGAACCTGATGCAGATCATCGATCCCCAGGTACAGGAACAGGTAATAGATCCCCACGCCGCAACCCAAAGTACGCAGAGTGCACCGCAGGCCGCACCCGTACAGGCAGAGGATCCCACCGTGGCACTGCCTAAGTATAAGGCACTGCTGGATGCAGGGGTTATCACGGCAGAGGAATTCGAAGCCAAGAAGAAACAGCTGCTGGGATTGTAAACCAGGTATTACAAGAATTCAGATTGGAGAAAACAGATGAAAAAGATATTACAGAGAATCGGACTGCTGGCAATGGCAGGAATGCTGCTGTGGGGCTGGCAGGGGATGGAAGCGAAAGCGGAAGTAACCGACGACACCATAGGCCTGGTACGAGATTACACAAAATTAGAAAACTGGGACTTCGCTTATAATCTTGAGCATTGCGAGCTGAATTGTGGCAAAGGTGCTGGTTATGGAACTGGGTGTACTACTCTTTACGATGGTCATCATTATGTTATTTACATAGAGCCGGAGGATGGATATTGTTTTGCAGATGCGCCTAAGGTTACGGCATCGATAATGAATGACGCGGGAGACGTGATAAATTTCATTACGTTGACTCCAATTGGAAGAAGCAGTGCAACAACCGGCTATGGATATGAAGTATGTAGTTTGATCGGTAAGAAGGGACACTTAATCTTATATGCAGAAGCTGTAAACCTGGATCTGAGCACAAAGTTTATAGAAAATGAAGGCCTGCTTCCCAATGATACAACCAGTTCTTTCTCCTTTTATACAGGATGGAATTTGAGTTATGACTCTGTGACAATTCAGAGCATATCCTATCATATTACGAATGCTGCAGGTGATAATGCAGACGATTTGTTTCAGGTGGAAACGACTGATTATGCCGGCAACAACGGTGAAACAGTTGGACAAGGCGTAAAGGTAAGCTATAAGACACAGGATTGTGCTCCGTCCGGAAAATATACCATGACGGTTACAATGACTTATGATGATATAGTTCCTTATACCCGGAAAAAAGTTACCAGTTTCGAATTTACAGTAGGTGAACCTGAGGTAAAAGCATCAGAGACAAGTGAGGAAGCACCAAAAGATATGTATAAGATCATTGACGGCACCAAGAGTACCTGGAACGGCAGCACCACGGAAGGCCTGACCATCCGCGGTGATGGCGATTTCGAAAAGTTTGCCGGAGTCCGGGTAGATGGCAACTGGATCCCCAGTGTCCATTACGAAGCAAAATCAGGTTCCACTATCGTGACCCTGAAGCCTTCCTATCTGGCGTCCCTGTCAGAAGGTGAGCATACCGTAGACATCATGTGGATCGATGATTCCGCCAGCACCACATTTACGGTAGCTGCAAACACCGCAGCTGCACAGCCGGAGCTGGACAGCGTGCCTAAGACCGGTGAAGGTGTGATGGGATGGATGCCCGAGATACTGCTGCTTGCAGCTGCAGGTCTGGTGACATTCGGAGGAATTCTCCGCAGACGTAGTAAAATTCATCTTTAAAGGGAAACGCCACATAAAAATTGTGTAAAAAGTAGATATATTTTAAATTGACGAGCACATGGCTGTTGGATATACTATAACTGTATCGCGTTTTAAACGACGTGATACGGAAAGCAGGATCCGACAGCCATGAGCAGTTTACAAAAGAAAGAAACATTATTAATCGTTGATGATTCAAAATTTCAAAGAGTAGTGATCAGACAGTCTCTCGGGGAGTATTTTAACTTCGCAGAGGCTGTTTCCGGTGAAGAATGCCTTACGATCATGGAGAAGGAAAGCGATGCCATTGATCTGGTGCTGCTGGATCTGGTCATGCCGGGGATCGACGGCTTTGAAGTACTGCGCCGCAGACAGAATATGGAGGGCTTCAAGGACACGCCGGTTATCGTTCTGACGAATACGGAATCGGTGTCTTCCCAGTCGGAAGCATTTGCACTGGGGGCGGATGAATTCATTATCAAACCGGTAGATACCCGGATAGCGCTTACCCGCATCAACAATACACTGGGGGTAAAACACAGGCTGCAGAATAGCAGAGATGAGCAGAAGGCCTGGAAGACAAAGTCGCAGATCGACGAGATGACCAGTCTGTTCAACAAGATGACAGTAGAGAAGCTGATCACGAAGACTCTGACAGAGCATGAGAATGGCCTGCATGCTCTTATGGTGATAGATATCGATAATTTCAAATCCATAAATGATGTATACGGTCATACTATGGGAGACCATGTGATCAGCGTCATTGCAGGAGTCATTTCTTCACAGTTCCGCAGCACAGATTATGTGGGACGTATGGGTGGAGATGAGTTCGCAGTATTGATGGGAGACATTCCGTCCAAAGAGATCGCACTGATCAAGGCAGAGAATCTGGTCAACCTCGTAAAATATAAAGAGAACTTATCCATACCGGAAAATATATCCATCAGTGTGGGAATAGCATTTTCCGATCCGGAGGATCATTGCTACTATGATCTTGCGGCAAAAGCAGATCAGGCATTGTATGTATCCAAGAAGTCGGGAAAAGGACGCTACAGCGTGTTCGGTGAGGAAAATCAGACCCCAGATCAGAAATTACAGGCTTTTGTGTGGTCATCCTCCCGTAATGTTACCAGCATGCTGGAGTTTGCACTGCCGGAGTCTGTTCATCTGAAGAAAGTAATCTCGGTGGAAGAGATCAGAGAGAACATGAGAGAGAACATGGGAGAGAAGACCGGCGAAGACATTCTGGGCCTGTTCGTGGATGTATCAGAAGAAGAGGACGGAGGACAGGCACTCTGGCAGGAGCTTGGAGAATTACAGAGAGAACATGCGCTTTCCATGATCGCCATCTGCAAGGAAGGGAATCTTGCACAGATGAAATGTGCGTTGGAGACGGAAGGGATCCAGGATCTGCTGCTGGCCCCACTGGAAGCAAATGTACTGAAGCGGCGGATGAAGATTTGGACGCAAAATTAGAAACAGAGGATGTGATCATATGGATTTATTTGAATATATGCGAAGTACCAATATGGAAAAAGAGGCTCCTCTGGCGGCGAGAATGCGTCCCCGGACACTGGATGAGGTCGTAGGGCAGGAACACATCATCGGTAAGGATAAGCTGTTGTACCGCGCCATCAAAGCAGACAAGATCAGCTCCATTATTTTCTACGGACCGCCCGGCACCGGCAAGACGACGCTGGCGAAGGTCATTGCCAATACCACCAGTGCGGAATTCCGGCAGATCAATGCAACGGTAGCCGGTAAAAAGGACATGGAAGAAGTGGTGGAAAAGGCTAAGGAACTGCAGGGAATGTACGGAAAACGTACGATCCTGTTCATTGATGAGATCCATCGCCTTTCCCGCCAGGTGGAAGAAGTGTTGTACCCCGCACTGGAGGATTACGCGCTGGATATCATGATCGGCAAGGGCCCCAGCGCCCAAAGCATCCGCATCAACCTGCCGCGGTTCACCCTGGTGGGTGCAACCACCCGCGCGGGCCAGCTGACTGGGCCCCTGCGTGACCGCTTTGGCATTCTGCTCAAGCTGGAACCCTACAGCCCGGATGAACTGGCTACCATCATCATGCGCAGCGCGGGCATTTTGAATATCCCCATCGACCGCCCCGGTGCGCTGGAGCTGGCCAAATGCGCCCGCGGCACCCCGCGTATTGCAAACCGCCTGCTCAAGCGTGTGCGTGACTTTGCCACCGTGGAGGGCGATGGGGCAATCGACGGCCCCACTGCTGTGGCAGCCCGCCGCCAGATGGATATTGACGAGCTGGGCCTGGATGAACTGGACCGCAGCGTGCTGCGTGCCATCATTGAGCTGTACGGCGGCGGTCCGGTGGGCCTGGATACCCTGGCGGCCAACCTTGGTGAGGAAAGTGTAACACTGGAAGATGTGTGCGAACCCTACCTGATGCAGATGGGTATGCTGACCCGCACCCCCCGCGGCCGCTGCGTGACCCGCCTGGCCTATGAGCATCTGAACATGCCCGTCCCCAAACACCTGCGCGCCGAAGACGCCGACGAGGTGGATGGGCAGCAGAGAATGTATTAAACAGGTAGAAGTTAGGAGTTTTTTGGCAGGGCAGGGCCGCAGGCCTTATTTTGAGCGGTGCGCAGCACCGCGGTCCACCAAAATTATTCTTTATTCATTATAGTTCAATGTGTTGACTTTGATAGATGGAAAGGACTTGACGATATGGGTAAATTGTTTGGTACCGATGGTGTACGCGGTGTGGCGGGCAAAGACCTGACTTGTGAATTGGCCCTGCAGATCGGCCGCGCAACTGCCGCAGAGCTGACCAGTCTGGACGGCCACCGTCCCCGTATTCTGATTGGCAAAGATACCCGTGTTTCCGGCGATATGCTGGAATGCACCCTGGCTGCCGGTTTGTGCAGCGTTGGCGCAGACGTTGACCTGCTGGGTGTGATCCCCACCCCCGGCGTGGCCTATCTGGTGCGCAAATACGGCGCAGACGCCGGTATTGTGATCTCCGCGTCCCACAACCCGATGGAGTTCAACGGCATCAAGATTTTCAAGGGCGATGGCTACAAGCTGCCCGATGAAGTAGAAAACCGCATTGAGGCTCATATCTTCAAAAACTGCGAGGATATCAAGATCTGTGATGGTGCCGAGATCGGCCGCGTTCACCGCCTGGATACCGCTGTGGATGACTATGTGGATGCTCTGGAGCAGCACATTGATGCAGATCTTTCCGGCCTGAATGTGCTGTTTGACTGCGCCAATGGTGCTTCTGCCAAGGTGGCGCAGAAACTGTTCCCCCGCCTGGGCTGCCAGTGCAGCTTTACCGGCACGCTGGATGACGGCGTTTCCGTCAACGATGGCTGCGGCTCCACCCACCTGGACCGGCTGGAAAAGAAGGTCGTGGAAGGCGGCTTTGACTGCGGCATTGCCTTTGACGGCGATGCAGACCGCTGCCTGGCCTGCGATGAAAAGGGCGCAGAGATCGACGGCGACAAGATCATTGCGCTGGTTGCCAAGGATATGAAAGACCGCGGCCGCCTGGACGGAAATACCGCCGTGGTGACGGTTATGTCCAACCTGGGCTTTATGAAGTATATGCAGTCCATTGGCATTGACACCGCCCGCACCGCTGTAGGTGACCGCTACGTGCTGGAAGAGATGCGCGCCCGCGGTTATGCCATCGGCGGCGAGCAGAGCGGCCATGTTATTTTCCTGCACCACTCCACCACCGGCGACGGCGAGTTGACCGCAGGCAAGCTGCTGAAGCTGCTGGCCCGCAAGCACCGCGAAGAGGGTACCAAGATGAGCGAGCTGAACGCCGTTTACACCAAGTTCCCGCAGGTGCTCATCAACCTGACTGCCGACAAGGAGCAGAAGCAGGCTTATAAAGAAGATGAATACATTGCCGGCTTTATTGAGAGCCAGCAGCAGAACCTGATGGGCATGGGCCGCGTGCTGGTGCGCGTGTCCGGCACCGAGCCCAAGCTCCGCGTGATGGTGGAGGGCCAGGATCTGGACGCCATCCACCGCTGCGCCGACCGCATCGTGGATAAGATCAACAAGCGCATTCTGGGCCAGTAAGAAACGGAGAAAAGAGAAGGGAGGACGCTATGCGCCCTGCAGATACCTGGAAAGACTATGAACTGCTGGATGCCACCGACGGCAACCGTCTGGAGCGCTGGGGTGAGACGATCCTCATCCGGCCGGACCCGCAGGTGGTGTGGAAAACCGAGAAGCAGAGCCCGCTCTGGGCCAAGGCCGATGCCATCTACCACCGCTCCAATCAGGGGGGCGGAGAGTGGGAGTACCGCCGCCGCCTGCCTGAGAAGTGGAAAATCTCCTGCGGCGAGGGCGAGGACAAGCTGACCCTCATCGTCAGCCCCACCGGTTTCAAGCACACCGGCGTGTTCCCGGAGCAGGCCGTCAACTGGGCCTGGTACGCCAGAAAGATCCGCGCGGCAGGCCGCCCTGTCAAGGTGCTGAACCTGTTTGGCTACACCGGCGGCGCAACGCTGGCCTGTGCCGCTGGGCGGACATGAATGTCACGGCAATCGAGATCAGTGACGGCGTCACGGCTGTCGGCGCGCACGCGTTTGAGGGCTGCGATCAGGCCGGGTACGTCTATCTGCCGAGCACGGTCGAGACGCTCGGCGACGGCGCCCTGTCCGG
>OHUJ01000372.1_pt1 | contig 22798 bp, 24 predicted proteins | sample 1579241 | NCBI WGS metagenome assembly OHUJ01 (sample SAMEA3882547, study PRJEB24775) | human gut metagenome | biome: human-associated habitat; feature: intestine environment; material: feces | place: Netherlands | collected 2009/2010
TTCTAAGAGACTTCCCAACCGCTTGATTAAGAAGTCTTTTAGAGCATACAACACCTGCCGCCTGCTTAAATACCCGGTATTGCCGCAGCGCGACGCTCTCCGGATTTTCATATTCCATCGCCTTAAACAGCAGGTCCAACGGCGAGACATACTCGTCATCGTCCTCCTTCACTTCGGCATATTCCAGCACACGCATCACCATGGAAAAATTCTGCTCATACTCCGGGGCCTCTTGGTGCAGCATGAGGATAATGGCTTGGAGCAGGGCTGTCTCAGACTTGGTCCAAAACGGGTCGGACTCATGACTGCCCTTGGGCGTGGTTGCCTGGATCAGCGTATTCACCAGCTTCAGTGCGTCTTTTTCATCCCGCAAGTAGCAAAAGGGGTTATAACCGTCAGACTGTTCCAAATTCACAAGATTCAGCACCCGGACGTCATAGCCCCTTTTTTTCAGGTATCCACCTGTGTCGGTCAGAACTTCCATTTTCGGGTCCGTGATCACATAATTGGTATTGGCCTCCAAGATGTTGGGCTTGACATAGCCGCGGGTTTTGGCCGCGCCGCTGCCGCCAATGACCAGCACATTCAGTGAGCGCCGGTGCTTGTGGGTATCCAGCCCCAGCCGCACATGGCGGGTGAGGATCTTGTTCTGCTTTTGACGGAACTGCGCGTTGAGCTGCCGGGGAGAGCCCCATGCGGCGGAGCCGTGTTCCTCTCCGTCCCGTGTTCTGCCCTGTCCGGAAGCATAGAGACACAGCCCCATGAGATACGCGCCGGTGCAGACGAGAATGGACAACAGACTCTTGTCTGTCCATTGGATGTGGAACGGGTGCTCCAAGGCGGAAGTCAGGTTGGAGAGTAGATCCGGCAGGCCACCGCCCAGGGACGGAGCAATGAGCAGCGCCGCCCAGATGACTGGAATGTAAAGGAAAAGACGGAAAATAAGGCTGCTTTGCTGGGATGTTTGTTTCAGGCAGTTCACCTCTTTCATGTAAAAAGCGGCCCTGAATGAGATGGTCTCATTCAGGGCCGTGTTCTTATGGAGCTAATATTTTATGCTTAATCCATTTTGAATAGTCCTTTGTTATTAGGAGTGTGTCAATAGGGCCTCCACAAGTACCTATACCGGTTTGAAACCGGTGTATTTTGCAAGTAACATCGACCAAAAATTCGGCGAAATCAATGCCATCCTTTAACTGCATGCAACGCCATTCAATGGGGATTGCGTGTTCTCCTGTCAGTAAGTTAGCAATGACTTTAGGCTCGCCATTCCATACTGCAGCACATTGTCCCGGTACATCTATTTCCGAAGTAATATCATGCTGCTCATCGGAATCTATGATTCTATACACAAATCGCTCACTATTGACATATCCGCAAACATGGAATATTACAATTCCTGCGTGTTTACCTTTTACATATGCAGCAAGTTTGTTAGCAACGTCGCTTACAGTATCCTCGGAGCGTACCTCTTCCAGTTCGAAGCAACGAATAAAATCGGCAATTGTCTTACCGTCAAGAGTTTGATCTCCACAGCTCGAAATCCCAATATTCCCATTTTTGATCAGGAATAGTTTTTGACCGTTATCACTCACTGTGTACTGGTCCCTGACGCCATCCTTGCAAGGGGTGATTCCTGTTAACCGGCTATCCGCACTCATAACAATGCCTTCTTTTAGATATACACTTACGATAATGGACATTATATTCCCTCCCTAATAAAGCTTATAATTCCATGATAATTTATATTTCGTGATTTGCAAGTAATTTTAAGCATAACTTAAAATTACCGCATTTTTTTACTCCTTTTTAACTCCCTGGTCGGGGCAGACTTCTGCTGCTGATCCAACTGTGCCTTGTAGCCCTTCAGGCGTTCCAGCACAGAGGGGCGTTCCTCACTCGTCATCCGGTCCTCGTCTTTGGATGAGGTCGAGCTGGGCGCGGTAGCGGGCAAGCCTTGTCCCGACCGAGATCCTTTTTTTGATGCCACCTCCTGCCGCTTGCCCACAGGCGGTGTCACAGGCGTTTCCCCCTGCTGGGGGCGTTGCTGCTCGCGCTGCGGCGCCTCCTGTCCCACACGGGCTTCCTGCTCCTTAGAGGGGACATCCTGCCGCGCCTGCTCCGGCTGCCCGGTATATCGGATGCGCTCAAAGATCATATTGGCGCGGTCGATCTCCGTTACCGGCATGATCACATCCACGACTTTTCCCTTGTTATCCGAATCACGGATGGCAGAGAACAGGATCTTCTGTTTTCCTGCCCGCTGCCTGAATTGCTGATACTGCTCCGGAGACATGGCGAATCGCCGCACATCGCGGGTCTCCTTCAGCATCTTTGCAAGATTGACTTTGCCGGAAATGGTCTTGTGTTTTTTCGCCAGCGCCATGGTGAGCGCCAGTACATTTTTAATGGCGGAGCCGCTCAGCCGGACAGCGACCTCGCTGCCGGAGAGCATCATGCGTACCAGCTGGTCCGCCGCTTCACCGCCTCCGATGTTCATGCTCCCGCACCTCCTTCTGGTGTTCTTCTGTTTTCTGGATGTCCTGCTCCATTACAGGCGTCTGCCGGCAGATCTCCCGGCAGAGCTTCAGCTTTTCCCGTTCCGCCCGGATCTTCCGATTCACCTCTGAGAGCTGCTCATACAGTTCTGCCTTTTCTTTCTTCAGCACCTCCTGTGGAATGCCGCTGTCCTCCAGCAGCTTCACGGCTTTCATGTACTGCTCAAACTCCTGCTCCATGCCGGTGAGCCCTTCCTCGTATAACGCCCTGCTGGGTTCCAGCGCCTCCGCATCTGCCAGCGCTGCGTAGAGCGGCAGGCGTTTCTTCTTCCGCACATTGAGGAGGGTCCGCTGCTTTGTCAATCTGCCCAGCGTTTCCTCTATGCGATGTTCGAATGCCGCCATGTCAGCAGGCGTTGTGATGTCATTTTCCCGCAGGAACGCGAACTGTGCCTGATATTGCTCGAAGCGCATGACCGCCTGCCGCAGATGCGGCGTCATGCGGGGCGGATACTGCCGCTTTTCGATCTTGCCCAGCAGATAGAGATAATGGACATAGAGGGCGAGAAAACCGCTGTATCTGGGATGCTTCCGGTACGGCTGATACGCCAGACGCGCAGGCAAGACAGGCCGCAGTCCCGCTTCGATCTGTTCCAGGTTGCCCTGGATGGCAGCACGGATTCCGTCCTCTGTGAACAACGGATCTCGTCTGCCAGGGTACTGAAATCGCTCCTGCCCCCGCAGGCGGAAGCCGAGCCTGCCGCCATGATGGATCTCATACCCCTTATGCTCCATGAGCAGGAAGAAGTGGCCGAGGTCGTTGGCGTCCCGGATGGCATCCCGCAGATCTGCCTCCAGCAGGGAGCGGAAGGTGGGCTGCCCCCTGGACTGGCGCAGCCACTCAATGTAGCTGACCGACCTGGCAGGCACACCCTGCACGATGACGGATAATCCATGCTCTCGGCAGAGCCGGTCTGAAATGGCACGGATCTGCTGGTAGTAGCTTCGGGCGTTGCTGTGATATTTTTCTCCGGTGAGCTGGTTGATGGAATTGAATGCGATATGGGCGTGGATGTGTTCCCGGTCGGTATGGATGCCGATGACTGCCTGGTATCCGGGCAGATGCTCCCGCACGAATTCCTGCGCGATCTCCAGCGCCAGTTCCGGCGTGATCTCGCCCGGACGGAAGGACTGGATGATATGATAGAGCTGCACTCCGTCTGTTTTGTTCCAGCGGATCTTGGCGTCCTGCATCTCGGCGCAGGCACTTTTGATTGAGCACCCCTGCGTGGCAGTCAACACCTGTTCCTCCGTCTTGTCACCGTTGACCACATAGGCAATGGCCTGAGCCAAACCGCCTCTGCGGGCAAGGATTTTTGTGACTGCCATTACTGTTTCACCAATTCTGTCATTTTTGTCTCTATCGTCCGCATCAGAAACTTCAGTTCCCGGATATCCTCCTTCGTAGCAAAACCGGCGTTGGCTTTCCGGACGATCTGATTGATGTTCTTGCCGATGCGGTTGATCTCCACATACAGGTCGTGAAGCTCCTGCGGCGGCCGCTGGCGGATGGTAATACCGCCGATCATCTCCCGGATCGCCGCGCTGACCGGCAGACCGGAAACGGCGCAGATCTGCGACAGCTTCCTGCGCTCCGCATCGGTCAGCCGAACGGAGATCATGTGTGTTCTTCCGGGCATATCGCCTCCTTTCCTGCGGCGCTGCCGCAAAATCTTCCGCCCGCAGGCGGCATTGGGGACTGGGGATACCCCCAGCAAGCGCGTTTGTCATACAAACGCTATGCTTGCGCCAGCGCCGCCCACGGCGGCGTTGGCTGTTCCCCGCCGATGGCGGGGCGCTTTTTGAGAGGTAGGTTGATTCCAATACAGGCGGACACGGTCCGCACCTTTTCCAGAAAAAAGAAATGTCTGGCAGCAGCGCCAGACATCCGGTTTCGCAGGGTCCTTCCGCACAGGGTGTCAATGTAACACCCAAAATAGAAACGGCAGGGTGTCATCAAGACACCCTGCCCGTTCAAATATTGAATCAACGCTCGATCTCTTCCGTTTTCTGCCTGCTGTTTCGTGCAGTAGTTCGAGCTGCGTCGAAAGGAAGGACGAACGAATCCTTCTACCTGTTGATAATAGCTCGTCTGTTCCTCTACAAAGAATGCCACAAGAGGCGCATAGCAAGTGCTGTTGCCACACAGCGCAGGCTCAGGCGGCGCACGCCAGTTCCTTCCGAATACGTTCCCGTGCCAGCTCCGCATAGGTGTCTGTGACTTCGATGCCGGTGGCGGTATAGCCCTCCTGCACAGCCGCCAGCACCGTGGTACCGCTGCCGGCAAAGGGGTCCAGAATATGCCCGCCCGGTTCCGTAATCTTCACAATGTCCCGCATCAGCTGCAGCGGCTTCTCCGTCAGATGGATGCGGCTCTGGGGATTGCCGTATTTGAACACCCCCGGCAGACACGGGACCGGACGGCTGATGGGCATATCGCCGTTGGAGCCCCAGACGATATACTCCGCCTGCTGACGGAAGCGCCCCTTCTGCGGGCGGCTGTTGCCCTTATCCCAAACTGCGGTGCCGCGCCAGATCCAACCGGCCCACTGGAGAGCGTCTGTCGCCGCGGGAAGCTGCCGCCAGTCGATGAACATACATACCGGCGCACCGCTCTTGCATACCTTTCGCGCTTCATACAACCACTCCGCCGCCCAGCGGGTCCAGGAGCGCTGGTCCTTGGCGTCCCCATCGAAAGGGGGCGGTGCGTTCTCGCCCATGCTGGAATACTTTCTGGCTGTGGATTTGTTTTTCTCCGTCTGGGTGCGCCCACCGGACGCATAGGGCGGATCGGTGATGACAGCGTCAAAGGTGTTGGGGGCAAAGGTCCCCAGCACCTTCAGGGCATCACCCTGGAGGATGCTCCATTTCTGATTATCGCTCATGCTCATGCTTCTCCTTCTTTTTCGTTCGATTTTCGCGGGGCGGAGACAGCTCCGTTTCCACATATTCGCTGATGATTCCCAGTGCTTCCTCGTAGCTGTGGCACGCTCCGCCCATGATGCGGGTCTGCATTTCCTTGGCTTCTGCCGCCATGCCATTCTGCCGAAGAACTCTGGCGGCAATACCCATCAGATGGAAGATGTTGCCGTCCTGCCCCAGCAGAGGGCAGAGAGGGCGGGGGTTCTCCTGCCGGACGGAGCGAAACTCGCCCAGCCTGTTGGGAACATAGTCAGAAAGCCATGTGCCGCCGAATGCGCCGTGGGTCTGCAAACGCCACATCGCCAGTTTCCCCATGTCCACCTGAATGTCCTCGAAGGGGAACAGCAGATTGGTGAGTCCATCGTGCTGAAAAACCTTGACCGTCTCAAAGCGGTTGCCATTCTGCAGGATGCCGTCCTGCGTCAACAGGTCATTGATGCCATCCAGCCACTCCTGCGCCTCTCCGCCGCAGCCCTGCAGCACCAGTCCCTCCTGATGCTCCATATCCCGCAGATCGTCCGCAGTGATCCTCTCAATTGGCATTTATCTCTCCTTTCTTTTGGGATGCCGTGCAGGCGGCGTCCGGCCAATGGTCTTCTGATCCGTCAACACGGGGATGCCCAGCTCGCCGGCTTTGTATATCTCCTGCCACATCCCATCCGTCCAGACCGGACCGTACACATTCATCTGCTGACAGGATTCCAGCAGGCGCAGTCCCATCGCCCTGGCTTTTTCATCCTGGGCGGGATCGTCGGGATCTGCGACAGGCGGGAACAGCAGGTGCGGACAGATAGGGATATTTCCCTCCGCAAACACCTCCTGCGCTTTCTGCCGCGCAAACTCCACATTGTTTGTCACATCGCCCCGCAGCGGAGCACAGATATAGACCAGCTTGGGGCCGCTCCGTTCCAGCTCCGGCGTGCGCTCCCGGAATGCGGACAGATACTGACCGACGGCATCCCGCAGAGCGGCATAGTCCGCGGCAGTGGGATGATAGGCGTACCATTCCACTTTTCCGTAGTCATCCCACAGGTGGGGAATGACGCCGCTGCGGAAGTTGGGATTGTTCGGCACCTGCTTTTTACCCCAGACATCCTGAAAGCGCAGCAGCGTCCGGTCCACCACGCCCTCCGTGCGGTTGAGCACCGTGAGGCGGATGGCGTCATATTGGCTGGAGATATGGGTAGAGAGAAACTCCACCCGTACACGCAGGTCCTTTCCGAGATCTCCCACGCACACACGCCCGGAGAATTGAGGCCGATCCACGAGATCGCTGTGTTCAAACAGCTTTCGCAGCTCCTGCTCATACACGGTCATCGCTCCACACCTCGTTTCTTTAGCGTTTTTGTTTTCATAGGACTTACTTCTTTTTGCAGAGGTTTCAAGGTCTCACGCCCGATGCCGCGGATCACGCTGCGGCTCTTGCCGCTCAGGACAAAGGTATCCCTTGTATCGTTGCGGACTTCCTCGCAGGGCAGGATCACGGCAGAACCGGTGATGCGGATATCCCCCTGCACCGTGCCATACACCTTGCAGTTGCCGGACAGGATGGGAGTCCCCATCGTATGGGGATCGTGAATGATCTGCGCGTTTCCGGAAGCCAGTGCTTTTCCGGTCATGGAGGCCCCGCGGAGATAGGCGTTGTCCTCGGCGTGGCTGTGGCCGCTCATCACGCTGCCTTTAGAAACATAGGCGCTGCCACAGGCAATGGCGTCGCCCCGCAGACAGGCATCCCGATCCACATAGGCGTCACCCGCTGCAATGGCGTCATCGAAGATCCACGCGCAGTCTCCCGGCTCCGCGGACAGGTTGCTTTCGCTTTCCACGAAGCCACCTATGTCGCCTGCGCGGATCTCGCCGCAGATGTCCCGCAGCGCGCGGATGCGGTGCAGGAACGGATATTCCTCATGGGCCATGTCTGTGATCTCATATTTTTGATTGCTGATGGTTCTCATCTCCTTTTCCTTTTTTATGCCGCTTTTTGGCACAGGGCATCTTCTTTTCGGAATGCCGCATCGATGTCGGAAAAGCGCTCCGTGCGGTTGAATTTCTCGGACACCTTTCCCGGCATGGCCTGCAGCTCCAGCATTCTTGCCCACAGCTCCGGATGGTGGTCATAAAGGTGCCGCAGTTCCTTCCGCTTGGCATTCGGGCAGAACCAGCAGCCGCCACGGTCTGTGAACGCATAGACAGGTGAAAGCAGCCCTGCCGTTTGGCAGAGCTGCTTTGCATCCTCTTCGGTGTAGTGATATTTTTCCAGCAGGGACACCTGATCTCCCTGCAAGCGGCGCAAGCGCACCGGCTCATCGCTGGCGATGCCCACATACTGCACAGTATCCGGCGTCAGAGTCCTATTATACCGGCGGATGGGACGGAGCTTACAGTCCCGCTGAACGTAGCAATGCCCGCACAGAGGGAATCCGCGCCGAAGTCCTTTTTTCGGACCGCGGGTAACTGTTCCTGCAAACAAATCCAGATAGGTCTTATCCGAACGCAGCACACGGACCGGGATGCCCAACCGTTCCAGTCTGGGGAGCGCAGTCTCATAGATGAATGCCCGATGCTCCGGCACCTCGCCGGAGGTCCTTTTATCGAACATCACCTCACAGTAGACCGCTTCATCCAGCGGTTCCCCGTGCTCCAGCGCCAGCAGGATCGTGGCAAGGCTGTCTTTGCCGAAGGAGCAGGACGCAATATGCAGGGTGTTCTTCTTTTCTTTTGAAATCATGATCATCCTCTCTGATTCTGTTTTTGCTGGCAGTATTGTCAGCAGGTGGGGAGTCTGCTATAATAGCGCATATCATTTCCAGTCATTTTTAGATATGAAGGAGACGAAATACGATGAATAAAACAGAACTGATCACCGCCATGGCGGAAGCCAGCGGCCTTACCAAGAAGGACTGCGACACCGCTCTGAATGCGTTTGTCGACACGCTGCAGACTGCGTTGAAGTCCGGTGACAAGGTACAGCTGCTGGGCTTTGGCACCTTCGAGGTGAAGGAGCGCGTCGCCCGCACCGGCAAGAATCCCGCCACCGGAGCCACCATTGAAATCCCCGCTTCCAAGGCGCCGGCTTTCAAACCCGGCAAGGCGTTCAAGGATTCCGTGCAGTGATAACACGCCCGCGAGAGACCATCTCTCGCGGGCCTTTTCTGTTATCGGTGCGATACGCCCATGTCCTTGGCACGACAGGCACATTCCAGCACCTCTGTCATATCCGTGCGCTCCCAGGGCGCGTCCGCATGGGTGAAGTGACCGTAATTGCAGAACTTTTGGAACATAGGCTGATCCAGTCCCAGCGTTCCGATCATGCCGTCCGGCGTCAGGTTGAATACCGTGCGGACTGCCTGCTCCAGCACGTCATCGGAATAGATGCCGGTATGCTCCGTATCCACCGTCACCGCCACAGGCTGTGCCTTGCCGATGGCATAGGCAAGGCTGATGGTGCAGCGCTTTGCCAGTCCTGCCGCTACGATATTCTTGGCAATGTAACGGGCCATGTACGCGCCGCTGCGGTCCACCTTCGTTCCATCCTTGCCGGACAGCGCGCCGCCGCCATGAGGGACGAGGCCGCCGTAGGTGTCCACCATCAGCTTGCGCCCGGTGAGTCCGGTGTCCGCTTCAAAACCGCCCTGGACAAATCGACCGGAGGGATTGACCAGCACTTCGGTATGCTCGTCCAGCGGAAGTTCCTGCATGGCGGGTCGGATCACATGGCGCAGGATGTCCCGGCGCAGTTCCGGCAGGGGCAGTTCCTCCTCATGCTGGCAGGATACCACCACTGCGGCAACGCGGTACGGGACTCCAGAGCGGTATTCCACAGACACCTGTGCCTTGCCGTCCGGACGCAGGCCGGGGATGATGCCCTGCCTGCGGGTATCGGTCAACAGGCGGGCCAGTCGATGGGCCAGCACCACAGGCAGAGGCAGCAGCTCCTTTGTTTCATCGCAGGCAAAACCGTACAGGATTCCCTGATCTCCTGCGCCGGTCTCCGTGCCGCCGCACACAGCTTCCGCAATGTCGGGACTCTGCTCATGGGTGATGACCTCCACCTCATAGTCGCTGCCGCCGTATCCGGCTTCCCGCACCGTTCTGCAAATAGTGGCAGGGATATCCGGAATCTTCGCTGCCGTGATCTCGCCTGCGGCGATGATCTTTCCGGCTGTGGCCATGACCTCGCAGGCAACGCGGGCAGCGGTGTCCTGCGTAAGACAGGCATCCACCACCGCGTCCGCGATGGTGTCGCAGAGCTTGTCGGGATGTCCCTCGGTGACTGACTCAGCGGTCAGAATGCAGTTATCTTTCATGTTCATGTTTCTCCTTTTTCATCGGTTTCTTATGTGCCTCCGGCTGTTTCGGAACAGAAAGGATCATTTCATGGCTGTATTTGTCCTGATACTTTTCGATCTGCTGCTCCGTCAGCGAGGCAAAATCATCCTCTTTAAGACCGGCAACAAAAAATGTGCCGCAGACAATGTCATACGGCACACCGTGATCATCGGTCAGGGCGCGGTTCCACGGCAGGCCCAGCAGCTTGCCCTCGTCATTACAGACGAGCGCCACCGGGTCATCGAAGGGGTAAACTGCCTGAATGGTGCCGCCTACCAGTTCCTGCATGGCAGAAAGAGTGTGGTCGATCTCCTGCACTTCAGGCATTTCCATGGGGCGCACCACAAGGACTTTCATTTTTTCTGTGCTGATATGGGTTCCTCCTTCTTCAAAAGAAAAGCGGCAGCGACAGATTCCTCTGCCGTTGCCGCAAATGGTGATTCTTATTCTTTTTTGGATGCCAGCGTCCGGGTCTTCAGCAGGGCATTCTCCAACGCCCGATGATCTTCATGCTCCGGCCACCATTGGGGACGCAGGAATCCCAGCGTCGCAGCCGCCCATTCATAATCGGCCCGTTCCAGAGCGCCGCGCATCAGTCCCTGCCGGAATTTCCGGTGCCGTTCCCGCACGGCCGGGTCCACGCTATCCCGGTCCAGATACAGTTCCAGAAAACCGCCGAGGACAGCGGCTTCCTCCATCGTGTAAAACATATCCGCACCCCTCCCGCAAACAGGGGATATTGTAACACAGACCGCGGAAAATGAACACCTCTTTTTTCGCTCCGACTGTCTGTTGCGCGGATACCGCGCCTGTGATACACTGTGCTTACGAACAAAAATATGAGGAGGCTGCTGTGATGATATGGCTTTGGGAGCTTTCATGGCTGTGGAAGATGCTTGGCGTCGCTTTACTGGTTTCCGCGGTATGCGTCGCCGCGGCCGCGTTGATCGGCAAGGCGGCAAAAGTCCGCCCCGGCGGAAAGGCTTTCCTGCTCGTTGGGATCTTGGCCTTTGTGATCTCTATTCTGGTGATCTTCTTTCTTGCACAGACGCCGGCGCTGCTCTGAGTTACCGCTCCGGCCCTCTGTTTCGCTCAGGCGCTCGCTTTGGCTTGTCGATCCTGCCGCTCCATACCTCGTCAATGGTCCTGCTCCACGCAGCCTGTAATGACTCCACCGGCAGGCCGTTGGCTTCAAAGCCTCGCTGGATCACGCGGTAATAATACGGGGACGGCAGTGCAGGCTGGCGGCAATACGGCTCCGCCATGATATAGACCATGACTGGGAGCTCAGCGCCAGCCGCGTCTTTAACAGTCACGGTTTCTTTCGTGTAATGGCGGGGATACCCCTCATACCGATCCAGAGACTGTTCACAGTTTGGCGTGATCTTCCACACCAGTCCGTGGACAGTACTGCCTTTTTTCGGTGCAACGGTAGCGAAGCCGCTGCCGCGGAAGCGCAGTTCGTAGTTTTCAAGCCTGACCGGTCCCACGATCTCGGCGTCCGGACAGCGCTGCGCCATCTGCTCCAGATCAAGGTTGCTGCCGTAGGCAAAATACAGGTTTTCCTCCACGTCACACCTCCAGCAGCTTCAGAGCGCCAAAGCGGTCCAGATGACGGAGCAGGGCTGCCGCCTGTGTCTCCGCATCGCCATCCGGCAGCGGACAGTCCATTCCCGTGGTGCGGATGACATTGTTCTGTACAAACCAGATGTAGGTCTCCACATCCGGGAACTCTGTGGGATCAAAGCTGAGATCCCGAAGCTGTTCCATGATCCCGGCTGCGGTCCCTTCGTACACGGTATCTTCAATTTGAATCTTCAAAGGCTTCACCTCTCCATTTCTCTGGATTTTTTCTTCTTTTTGTTGACTGCATAGCTGTCCTTATCGAAACGCCACGCCCGATCACCGTCCAGATTTGCCAACAGGTGGTCACGGGTATGCTTGAATTCCTCGCCGTTGAGCCCCAACCGCACCAACCAGACCCGGAAGGTGAACAGTTCATTGTCACTGTGGGTCTTGCGCATGACCGTGCTGCGCTGGGCGATAGCCTGGGCGGAGATGGCAAGGCACAGATTCACATAGGCAGCAACTTTTCCCGCGTGGAGTGTGGAATTGAAACAGCGCCATTCCACCGTCCCCCGGTAAAAGACCGAATGCAGATTCAGTGCGTAATAGCGGGTCCAGTTATAATGGTCTGCGCTGCCGTTATCTCCCTCATACCAGATATTCTCCAGCTGCGTCAGGTCCCTTGTTTCATCCGACGAGAGCCTGCGTGCCTGCTTCAGCATGGGTTCCCGCACCTTCTGACACCAGCGGGACGCCCGGCTTTCATTGACCTGCAGCGCTTTGAACAGGATATCCTCCTTGGAGTACATAATGCCGATGAGGTTTTTCAAACTCTGCCGGTTATGATTGGCTGCGTCCACATGGACATGGATGCCGCAGGAGCTGTTGGCCTTGGCTCCTGCGTGGCGTACCTGCCGGACACACTCCTGCAGCTTGGGCAGTTCCGCATAGGTGAGCTTTGGCGTTACCATCTCCACGCGGTATCTGTAGTCACCCGTTGCACGATAGCCGCTGCCGATCTTCTGCTCCCCGTGGATGCTGGAGTCGCTCATGACCGTCCACTCTTTGCCGTCCCGATCCGTCACACACCATTTATCGTAAGCGCCGCCCACATAGCGGGCGTCCGTTGCAAAATACGCGGCCAGTGCTGTTGCCGCCTGCTCACGGGTGATGCCGGTCATTTCAACTTCCACGCCGAAGCACTGATCCTTCAGCCCGATCATGCGGCAGCACCGGCTTTCAGTTCCGCATCCACCTCCCGGATACGGTGCCCGATGGCCTCAATGACATTGGCGGTGACGCTGTTGCCTGCCTGCTTATACGCCTGTGCATCAGACTGGATGGCGAGGATGCGGTCGATCTGCCACTCATCGAAGCCCTGCAGCCGCAGACACTCCCGCGGCATCAGACGCCGGATGCGTCCGCCACGTTCCACGATGCCCTGGATGCAGCTTGTTTCCAATGTGTGGGCGATATCCTGTCCCACACGACCACGGCGGGTATTGCTCCCGGAAAAGCCGAGATCGACGCTGTCACCGGGATTCGCCTCTTTATAGCCTTTTTTCGTGGCTTCCTTGATGAGCAGAACGCCGGAACGTTCTGCTCTATGATTAGACAGCGTTGTCTGACCATAACGGGCAGTGAGGCAGCGGGCGGCCTCCGTTTGTCTCGCCTCCCCGGCACATAGATCCACAAAGGGTCTGTCCTGCGGAATGATATACAATCCTGTTTTGCCGCCCACACCTCCAGCGCCGGCAGTCTGCGTGCAGGCTATTCCGTCTGCGTCGTAGACACGGGAGCCTTGCGAGCCTCCGAGGACTTGTATAAGAGCTTTTCCACCTGTGCCGAAGACAGGAAATATTTTTCCGGCGCATCGGGGATCAAGATAGCAGATAAGGAACAGCCGCCTTCTGGATTGCGGGACTCCAAAATGTTTGCTGTTAAGCACCATCCATTCCACGCGGTACCCCAGGTCATTAAGCGTGGCGAGGATGACAGAAAACGTCCGGCCTTTGTCATGCGACAGCAGTCCCGGAACGTTTTCGAGCAGAAGATACGAAGGTCGTTTGGATTGAGCCAATCGGGCAATTTCAAAGAAGAGAGTGCCGCGGGTGTCGTCAAATCCCTTTCTTCTGCCAGCGATTGAAAATGTCTGACAAGGGAATCCTCCGCACAGAAGGTCAAAGTCCGGCAGGTCTGCGGGGTCGATTTTTGTGGCATCGTGATAATATCGTTCCTCCTTTCCCGGCTCATAAATGGCCTCATAGCTGGCATTGGCGTATTTATCGATCTCGCAGTGTCCTACGCACTGGAAACCGCCCGCGCGGGTCAATCCCGTGCGGAAGCCGCCGATGCCGGCAAACATATCAAAATATCGGATCAGGTCATCTCATCTCCTTCCTGCAGGGCAAGCAAAAAGCCGAGGACGCTTTCATCTACATCCCCGGCTCTGCCGCTATCCTGCGCTTCTTCTTTGGTGAGCTGCACTCCCCGCAGTTCCTGCCGGATGGTCTGGCGAACGGCGTCCAGCAATTCCTGCTGCCCTTTATACTCACAGACCATGCGGCAGACCGCGGCGGTGCGCTGTCCTGCGGGGATCTCCGTCAGCTTCTTCCACGCCCTGCGCTGGATGGGTGAGGACATGGAAAAGGACAGATTGATCCGCTTTTTGTTACTGCTCATCGTTCTTGGAAAGACGTTCCGTCAGCCGCTCATAGCCTTTGGCGTTGAGGGATACATCGTCAAGGATGACTGGGCGGCAAAGACCGTCCGCGGCGGATACAGTCCGCTTCAGCAGCGCCGCACCGCCGCCCAGAAAAACAGCAGGCATAGCGCGGGTATCCAGTCCGCTCTCCGTAATGGCGGAGAGCAGGCGATGGACATAGGCGTCTGCCTGCCGGTCAATAATTTTTCTGGCATCCTCATTGATATGGACAGCATCGCCGCGCAGCACGCTTTCCATCTGTGTCGCCGTCATAGACAGGCCCAGTGCGCGGCGGATCTGCTCGCCGATCTCATCCAGACAGCGGATCATACCGAGTTCCAGACTGCGGCAGGTCGATGCATTGGGGATACGGTTGTCCAAACGCATCAGATCCACCGTCCAGCCACCGATATCCGCCACGATCACAGAAGGCTCATCCAGCAGGATGCTCTGGGTCAAGACTGCGGCATAGCCCTGCGGGAACAGGGACACCTTGCGGATGGCGATGGAGTATTCCTGTCCCTCATAGCGGAAATTTACCGTTTTCCCATCCCGGAGCAGATAGTCCCGGAATGCGTTTTTCTCCCGTCCAAAGCTGGTAAGGGGCAGTCCGGCCGCCAGATGGATCTCTGTCGCAGGCTCCGCATGACGGAAGGAGAGCTCCTTTGCAATGGCCGCCAGCGTGAGGAGGTAGTAGTCCTCTGTCTGCGTTTTGTTCTTCTGAAGCGCCTGACGCCCGCTACCCACCACATAGAATTTTCCGCCGTATTCCAGCACGTCCTTCAGCGTATACGGCTCATGCTCATATGCCACCAGACCGGAGGGGAACGAGAAATGGGCTGTTTTCATAGCGGCATAGCCGTGGTCGACGCCAACAATCATGGACTCGCTCATCTTGCCTCACCTCCACGGCTGCGTTTCTTCTTATTTGATGTCTGGCGCCGGTCATAGTCCTTTCCGGCATGGATCAGATCCCGGATCTCCTTCAGCTGCGGATTCCAGCGCGTTTGACCGTCCCACTCCGGATGCTTCGCACAGAGCCGGGGCAGATATTTCTTCAGATCCGCGCCCTCTCTGGGAAACTCGATGCCGCCCTTATAAACGATATCCTGTTCCAACTTCATCAAAAGCGCTTCATATGCGCTCCAATCTGTCTGATCATAGGCACTTTTCCCAGTGAGCTGCTCGTAGGCATAGTCCCCGACATAGCTCAACTGCTCAAAGCGGCAATCGCCGTAGGGAACAACATCCGCAAGGCTGTCCGGGTCTGCCAGCGCGGCAAAATAGACCTCGCGCCCCTGTGCGATGAGCCAGGCGCGGAAGTCGATAAATCCGTCATCGCTGCAGCCGTATTCCTTCATGATCCCTGCCGCGTCCCACAAGCCGAACTTGTCCGCGAGATCTTCATAGACGTGGATGATGTCGTGAAAATTCTGTGCCTGCGTGGGGCCCATAGAAACCAGCCGGTCTTTCAGATAGGCCAGCATGGCGTCCATATCCTGCCCGCAGGCGTTTTTTGCCTCATGGATCAGGTCCCAGAAGGATTCTTTGTTGATCTCTGTGATTGGTCCCTTCACATTCTGTCTCTCCTTCCCAATACGTTTTTTGATGTGCGCTGCCGCACCCGCGCAGATCTTTTGATAAAACGCGCGATACTCCGGTGAGGTCTTATCCACTTCACCGAGAATCGCCCGCTCATAGGGCGTGCCGGGGACGATCTCCCAGGTAACGGTCCCAAAGTATGCCGCTTCCAGATACCGCAGCAGCGTGTGTCCGTCTGCCATCTCAAACATTCCATGGTTATCCTCATAGGGAAATTCTTCATAGACCTTGAGCCCGGTGACTTCTTCCGCGGCGGCATACAACGAGAAACCGTCTGTGTCCAGCGTCGGCGCAAGCTGCGCGTACTGTTCCTCCGGGGACAGCATTTCCTCATGCCGCTCCATCTGACCGCTCCTTTCTTACCCAGCCCGCAAAACGCTCTAAAAAGTGAACGCGCCCATGCACCTTCCCGGCAGACACATCCAGCCCATTCATCTGCGCCTGAATGCGGCGCTGGATGGCTTTCAGCTTCTGCGGGTCATTGCAGCAATCTACGATGACATACTCGCCGCCGCTGGTGGAGAGGATTTCCCGCTTGCCGTTCTCGTCCCGGATGCCGGACAGGAGACGCTGTCCCAGCCGTTTCCGGTAGGCGTCCTGGAGCGCATCCATATCTCCGCAGACATCATGCTTTTTCAAGATCTCCGCGATCTCACAGGAAGTGATCTTCGTCTCGGCAGACAGCTTTTGCAAAATCTCCGCCTGCGCGTCAGGCGGGATTCCCGTCCGGCTGGGCATCGTTTTCTTCGCTTTCTGCATCGGCACACCTCCAATCCGCGGGCAGGATCTTCTGCTCGATGATATCGGCAATGGCGGCGAACACCTGGGCGATCTCACGCGACTCCTTCACGGTATCCCGCATTTCCTCCGGGGTCATCCGCGTCCCGTCCGTCCAGCAGCGGATATTTTCTTCGGACGGCGTCAGCAGGACGGCTTTTTCATACGCTTTGCAGAAAAGCACCGCGATTTTTCCTTTCCGGTCGATCTCGGCGTCCTGCTTTTTCAGTTCTTTTTTTGCTTTTTCGTATTCCAGCGCTTCGGCGGCCGCCTGCTCCCGCTGCTCTTCCGGCAGGTCCTGAAGCTGCCGGGTCAGGTCATAACCCTTGTTGATGGACAGTTCCTTCTTATCCAGAGCCTCCTTGATAACCTCCGGGGCATTCTCATCGATCTGCATAACCTTGCCCATGGTGCGCTCACCCAGGCCGACTGCTTCTGCCAGCTCCTTGCGGGTGTCCACAGTATCGGAACTTTCCGGCAATGTTGCCGAAAGGTCTGTGCGTGTCCCTTGGTTTGCCCTGGCTTTTGCCTCGATCTCCGGCTTCAGCTTCAGCGCGATCTTACCCAGCTCCCACTTTTCCAGATTTCTGCGATTTTTCTGCGTGTCCAGCGCCCACTGCTTGGCTTCCAGCAGATCCTCGAAGGAGAATACCGCCATCGTATAGGGCAGGCCATGCTTTTCGCACAGTGCCCGACGGTTGTGCCCGTCGATGATGACCATGTCCTCATTGACGATGATGGGGGAGTAACAGCCGTTTCGCAGCAGATCCTCTTCCAGAGCGGCAGACTGCTCCGCGCTCAAAGGCGGGAGCAGTTCGGCCATCTCCGGCAGGATCACAGGGCTGCGCTCTGCGCTGGTGTATGTGATCCCGGTGTTTTTCATCAGGCGGCATCCTCACAAACAGACGCAGCATCCACAGCCTGCGCCGCATCCTCCGCCTTGCGGGGAGACAGGAATTCCACATCGCTGGCTTTGATGAGGAAACCAGGCTGGCGCTGGGGATCGTCCGCGAAGGTGATGGTCTCGAAATCGCCGGAGGCCGCCAGCTTGCAGCCCTTCCAGGCAAACTCGGCGCAGCGCTCGGCCAGAGGGCCGCGCACCTTGATGGAGATAAAGTCGGTGAGCTTGTTGCCGTCCTTATCCTTGTAGCGGCGGTCCGAGGCGATTCGCAGGATGGCGTAGGGCTTGCCGGTGGTCTCATTCATTTTCAGTTCCACATCGTTGGTCAGGTTGCCAATGGCAGTGATTTTCAGCATATTCAGTGCTCCTTTTTTAATGGTTAGGTTTAGTTAAAAAGTGCGGGTGGTCTGCTCTCAGACCACCCGTAGGGGGATACAATTTACTTGCTCCAGCTTTCGTTCTCGCCCAGCACGGCGGTATGGGCGTTGGCAGCCTCCATGACTGCGTAGTACGCCCAATGCTTGCGGCTGACATCCGGGAAGGTGTTCAGCTTGCGGAGATTGTCCGCAATGTAGTCCTCGTCCGCTTCGCGGCCCAGCAGGCGGTTGACGATGGTCACAACCTCCGCGCGGTTGATCTCGTCGTCAGCGCGGAAGGAGCCGTCGCCATAGCCGTTGATCCAGCCATGCTTGGCGGCAGCCTTGATGTACGTGGCGGCCCAATAGCCGTCGCTCACATCGTTGAAGTCCTTATACTGCTCCATGATCTCAGCGTCGCCATCGCCGTACACATCAAAGAAACGGACGGCCAGCGTTGTGAACTCGGCGCGGGTAATGGCATCGTCGGGGGCAAAGATGGTCTTGTTCTTACCGTAGGTGACACCGTTGTTATTGAGGTATTTGGCATAACCGGAGTACCAGGCATGGGCGGGAATATCCGTGAACTTGGTATTTGCCGCCGTGGAAATGGTATCGCCGTTCTTCTCCGCCAGCAGGCGGGCGAAGATCGCGGCGGCTTCACTGCGGGTCATGCTGCGGCTGGGGCCGAAGGTCCCGTCCGTGTAGCCGACGATGTAAACGCCGTGGCGCTCGGTCTGCTCCACTTCGGGGACGGTCAGTTCGCCGTTTTTGTCGGTCTTGCCTGCGGCAGACTGACCCAGATCACCCTTGACCGTGACATTTTTGCCCTGCTGGGGAGCCTTCTTGTGGTCGGTCACGATGACCGTCACCTGATGCTTGGCGTCCAGATCTGTGCCGTCCGGCAGCTTCACCGTGATATTGCCGGTCTTGCCGATGGACACTGCACTGCCGGAGATGGGGCGCTTCGTGTCCGTGCGGATGACCTTGACGGTCAGCGTCCAGCGGTCGCCGTCCGCGTCCTCATAGCCAGTAGTGACCTTGCCGTCCTCGTTGGTCTTACCGCTGCTGGTGGGGACGGTGATCTGACCTGCCTTGTCGGTCTTGCCGGAGGCGTAGTTGTCATTCTTATCCGTGACAGCGATGCTCATGTCCGGCACAGCGGACTTGTCCTTGACAAGCTGCACGGTCACGGTCGTCTGGTCGGCGTAGTCCAGCAGGCGGCTGTTCGGCAGGCGGATGGAGATGCTGTTATCCTTGTGGAGCGCAACTGCGGCGTTTGCCACAGGATTTTTGGTGTCGGTATCGGTGACGGTCACAAGATAACCGCCTACAACGGCTTCACCCTTGCTGTCCGTGGTGCCGCTGTTGTAGATTTTCTCGATCTCTGCCGTTTCCAGCTTCTCGCCGCAGTTCTCGCACTCCTTGTACTTGCTGCCCGCAGCGTCGGTGGTAGGCTCCTTGTCGATGATCCAGTCGCCGGGTTTATGACCGGCAGACTCGGTATAGTCGGTCTTGGTAGTGTCGCCACAGCGGGTGCAGCGGTATTCCATGACCCCCTCGCCGGTGCAGGTGGCGTTGGTAACAAGGGTTCCCTTATCCCAGCTATGACCAAGCGCGTCGGTGTAGTCTGTGACGAAGCTGCTGCCGCAGCCGTCACAGCGGTGGATGGTCTTGCCGCCGTTTTCGCAGGTAGCGGCGATGACATGGGATTCGTAATTGTGAGGCAGCGCCGCCGTGATGTCCTCAATGTGACGATCCCCACAGGCGGAGCACTCGCGGACGGTATAACCGGGGCTGGTACAGGTGGCAGCCACGGTGTAGACCTCATAGCTGTGTTCGCCCTTGGGCGTGGCGGTCTGCTTCATCTGTCCGCAGCGGGAGCACAGTTCCAGCAGCTTGCCATCCGTTTCGCAGGTGGCGTCGCGGATGACGATGCTCTGCCATGCGTGACCGAGGGAGTCCACATAGTCGCGCTTTTCGATCTTGCCGCACTCCGTGCAGAGGTAGCGGTCATAGCCGAGGCTGGTGCAGCCGGCCTTGGTGCTGTCCAGCAGAATATACTTGTGGTTTTCACCACAGCCCTTGTCGGCACAGCAATTTCCGTTGCAATTCTTGTTCTGGCAGCCACAGTTGGGGTTAGAACAGCCGCAGCCGCAGTTGCCGTTTTCATCCGTCGTATCATCACGGAGCCAGACATAGGCCACACCGTTTTCCGTCATATCCACACCGTCACAGGTGTAGGTGATCTCGTAATAGACAGTGTACTGACCCTCGTCCGTATAGTTGGGCGCGGAGGTCATGGTGCAGCTATCCGCGCTGTTGCCGTAACGGATAGAGGTGCGGACACCGGCTTCAGACAAGTCCGTAACGCTGATGGTATGGGGCTGTCCGTCTACCACGCCGTAGTAGCTGGCAACAACGGCCTTGGCAGCCGTATAGTCATAGCGGGTATAGTCGCACAGACTGCATTTCTCTACCGTAGCAAAGCGGCCGTTTGCCGGCTGGGGCAGAACTTCCGTCACCATGCTGTGGCGCTCCAGCTTGCGACTGACCGTATGATTGGTACCGTAGCAGAATGCGCAGTAGGTGCCGCCCTTGGTGGTGACAGTGTGATAGGTATCGTCCGTGTACTCGTAGGAAACGGTTTCGTCCAGTTCCTGCGTAAATGCGGCGGCACAGTCATACAGCCAGTAGACATTTTTCAGATAGCCGTACTCGCTTTTGCTCATATTTGTGTTGATGCCGCCGCAGGTTTCACAGACGGCTTTGGTGTAGTGATATCCGGTATAGGTAGCGTCCTTGCCGGGGATGCCGTCCATGGTATCACCCTTACCGACACCATCTACCATCGTGCCGTCCGAATATTTCACATTGCGGCTAAGTGCCGGCTGGCCATTGCGGGTATATTCGGGAACGCGGAACACCTCAAAAGATGTGGCTTTGCCGCACTCACCGCACTTGAAGGTCTCGCGGGTCACAACACTGTTGGCGTCCAGCTCATTGGTACGGCCGGACGCCTGCATCCAGTGCTCGGCGGGGTCGTGGTAACTGTTCTGCTGGGCGGCAAAAGCGGTGGGGATCATGCCCACGCACATGACCAGCGTCAGCAGCAGTGCCAGCGCCCTGCGGGAATAATGGTTCTTTTTCAGATTCATAGGTCCTCCTTATATTTTTTGTTTTTTATCCGCGTTGAAAACAATGTTCTTTTGACTATCGCCCCCTTTCCCGGCTGCAAAGCCGTTTTTGCAGATACTCGTTCCAATCCTTGCCGCAGCGCGGTTTCTCCACGGTAACGGCATACCCCTGTAACTGATACTTTTCCTGTAATTGCTGGGCGGCTTTCTGCCCAGGCTCGTCCGCGTCCAGACACAGCGCAATACGGCGGATCTCCGGATGCGCCTGCAAATAGGTCTGCAGTGCGCCGTCATAGAGTCCGCACAGAGCAAGGGCGTTGGTTGTGTCTCTGTGGAGCGTGAGGTAACTCATCAGGTCAATGGGCGCCTCAAAGACAAGCACCAGATCTGAGCGCGGATCGTGCGGGAGGGAGAAGCCTGTGTTTTTGTCGCTGCCGGTTGCGTCTCCCTTGAAGCCGGGGCTGTCCAGATCATAGGTACCACGCAGCCCCGCGTACTTTGCCTGTCCGGATTCATCCCTGCCGACGAAGACGCAGTTATGATGTACCGCATCCTCATACAGCAGGCCGCTGTTCATAAACTGCCGGATCACCTGTGCGGCGATGCCGCGCTTACGGAGATAGGCGAAAACCCTTCTGTCATCCGCGTTGCGGAGCGGCAGGGAAAACTCCTGTTTCGGGCTGATCGGCTTTGGCTGCGAAATGGGCGCGTCTCTGGCTTTCCCATGGAAGGTCAGAAGGTACTCCACCGCTTCCGGAAAGGATTTTCCGCAAAACTGCTGGAGGAAGGTAATGGCATCCCCGCCGGTATTCTGGGAATACCGGAACCAGGTACGCCGATCCTTGATCCGCAGGCTGTCCATCTCCGTGGTAGTATGGAAGCGTCCCACGCGCTTCACCTGATAGCCGAGGTGGGAGAGCAGATCCGGCAGGTCTGTTTCTCTGGCGATCTGCATTTCTGTGTCTGTGAAGCGATTTCTGATCTCGCTTGCCATAATGTGTGCCTCCTTTCTGATGAAACGCAAAACGCCACCCAGGGCATCCGATATATTCGGATGCCCTGGGTGGCGTTTCCCTAAATCGTGTTCTTTTGTTTGGGCTTTAACGCGGGCCTAAACGGCGTTATCTTCATGGGGGGTGTCCGTGCCCGCTGGAGCGGTCACGTCGGCCACACGGGGCGCGACAGAGGCCTCAGTGGGGGCGTTCTGCTCTGCGGTGTTCTCAGCGTCCGCTTCGTCCAGCGCCTGCGTGATCAGGTTCAGCACGAAGTCTCGCTGGGTGAGCTTTTTGCCGGTTCGGAGCGTCTCGCGCTCCAGATGACGCTTGATGCGCTGGAAGAGTTCTTCGGGGATTTGGAATGCCATCGTTCTGCCTTTTTCAGTCATAGTGATGCCGCCTTTCTGATTTTCCATCATGTTGTAATAGTCTTGGATGAGGTTGGCGATGTACTCGCTGGTGGTCTGGCCCAGCCGTTCCCGTTCTTCGCTGACCCGCTCATGCAGGTCGATGGGGATCTGAGCACACAAGTTTTTAGTGGTTGCCATTCTCGGATACCTCCTCGTTTTTTGTAACGCAAGCATACCCGAAAGGTCCAGTAAAAGCTATTACCAACACCACCAAGGAATGATAGACAAACGAAGCGAAAGCAACATAAGCACCTATGAGTCGAAAAAGGCCGCCGTCCGCTCCCACATAGGGAGCCGAACGGCGGCCTGCCTTCTTATTCTTTATTCTTTTTTAAGCCTCAGTGTTCGAACCACACCAGACCACAAATCTGGCAGGGCGCATCTTCAAAATGTCGCCTCTCGCTGGGCAAAACTGAGATTTTGAAAAATCGAGTTTTTGCAACTTTTTCATTCTAAAAGTGGCGCATTATATGCGAAAACGCCGCACTTTCGTGCGGCGTTTTCTGTGCTGCATCTTTCATCAACACATTTTGGTGGAGAC
>OHUJ01000373.1_pt1 | contig 22668 bp, 20 predicted proteins | sample 1579241 | NCBI WGS metagenome assembly OHUJ01 (sample SAMEA3882547, study PRJEB24775) | human gut metagenome | biome: human-associated habitat; feature: intestine environment; material: feces | place: Netherlands | collected 2009/2010
CCTCGTAAGACAGCGGCAGGCCTGCAATGATGAAGATGTCGGACGCCTTCGCATCCACCATCTCCCGCAGCAGGGCCGCCTGTCCCGGCCCGGCCTGCTCCACCCACCGGTCCAGCGGCCCCAGCTCCTTCTCCCACTCATCCAGCCGTGCCAGGAAACCTTCCGCACCGGCGTACCGTTCTCCGTACTTGTCCCGGTTTCGCTTCACCGCGCGGCGGATGGCCGCAGAGTCATAATAGGCCGCCAGCTTCTTCAGCCTGAGAAAACGGACTCGTTCCTGAATGGCTTCCTGATGCTTAACCAGGTCATCCCAGGAAGAAACATCTCCAATACTCTCCGCGGGAACGGAAAGAATTTCCGCCAGCGCGGCACCGGCTGCCTTCCCGTCCGGCCACGCCTGAAATACGGGAACCAGCAAAACCATCGCATCCCCGCAATCGTCAGCGGAAGCAGGCTCGGAAAGGGAAGCCGCATACTCCGCCGTCCGCGTCCACACCTGCCGCATCCATGCATCCTTTTCTTTCGCGGAAGGCGCAGGAGGGATTACGGCCAGCTCCCGCAACCAGGGCTGCAAACCGGAAGCGTGGAGCATTCCGGCACACAGCAAGGCGCAGGAACATGAAAAAAGACGCAGAAAGGAAATATAATCAGGCATGGCATACGGTTTTAAAATAATACGCCAGGGAAATTCTTTTTCATTCAATAGGAAGACTACTTTACGGCATTTTCTCTCAAACGTCAGACAATGAATGAATAACTTAATTGATTCGGATTTCTAGACCGGAAGCCAAACGTGAATTTCAAAAGACCCCGGCTGAAATCATCGCGGGAGTGGAAGAGGAACCGGGAGGAATGAAACTCCATGAAGTGGTCCGTCTGATCAACGACATCGCCGCCCGTTATGAAGTGGCAGCCCTCACGATAGCCGAGCCGATGCCGCGCCTGACGATCAAGATCAGAAACATGCTCAGCCAGCTCCCCCTGCTGAAGCCGGACGCCCCGCCGGCCCAGCCGGGCAGGAAACGGCAAAATTAAAATCATCCTGCCGTCGATTCCCGGTCTTTGGAAAAGGCAGGCAGAGGAAGAAAGGGACAACCGGACATTCAGGCATCCTCCAGCATCCGGGGGCGCAGCAGGTACACCTTGTCCCGGCGGCGCACCTGTTCGGGAACCGCCAGATAGACGGTTTCTCCCTTTTGAGCGGCTTTTACGGGCTCCATGCCCTCTGCCGTCTCCCTCCGCATGGCTGCCACTTCCATGCGGACGGCTCCCGTAGTGGGGCCTGTTATGAGGATGGTCTGCCCCGCGGACAGGCCGCCGGCTTCCAGGAACAGGGCCGCCACCCCGTTCTTCTTATAAAAGTTCTCTACCCTGGCAATGTGGATCTTCAACAGGACAGCGCGGCTGTTGGCGGAACCGCTCCATTCCCCCCACTTCACGCCCAGGTAATAGCCGCCTTGCCAGAATCCCCGGTTGAAAACGGATTCCAGCCGTTTCATCCACGCTTCCGCCCTGTCCGCGGAAAAGGTTCCGTCCTGGCATGCCCGCGCGGCTTCCCGGTACACGGAGGTAACCGTCCTGACGTAATCCGAGGAACGGCCGCGCCCTTCCAGCTTCAGCACGGAAACGCCCGCGTCCAGAAGCTGGTCCAGCACCGGAATGGTGCACAGGTCCTTGGGAGACATCACGTATTTGTTGTCTATCACCAGTTCATTGCCCGTTTCCTCATCCGTCACGCGGTAGGCGCGGCGGCAGTTCTGGAAGCAGGCCCCCCGGTTGGCGGAGGAGTTGTAGGCCGCCAGGCTCATGTGGCATTTGCCGGACACGGCCACGCATAACGCCCCATGGGCGAAAATTTCCACCCGCAGCAGCTCCCCGGAGGGGCCTTTCACGCCCTCCTTCCGGATGGATTCAATAATATGCCTGATTTGCGCCAGGGTGAGTTCCCGGGCCAGCACCACCACATCCGCGTACTGCGCGTAAAATTTGACGGAGGCCATGTTGCAGACATTGGCCTGCACGGACATATGGACTTCCAGCCCAATGGAACGCGCATAAGAAATCACCGCCAGGTCGGAAGCGATGACGGCATCCACACCGGCTTTCCGGGCGGCGTCGCACAGGGCATGCACCGCCTCCAGCTCTTCATCGTACACAATGATATTCAGTGTCAGATAAGCTTTGGCGCCCGCCTCATGGCAGCGCTCGACGATTTCCGGCAAATCTTCTTCCGAAAAATTGACTGTGGCGCGGGAACGCATGTTCAGCTTTCCTACTCCGAAGTACACGGAGTCCGCTCCGCCCTGCAAGGCGGCCTCCAGAGATTCAAACGACCCCGCCGGGGCCATGATTTCTATCCGGTTTTGAAAAGGCATGGGTCAAAGTCCTCCGGGTTCTTCCATCAGAATGACGGAAATTCTTCCCTTGGGAAAGCATTTAACAATGGACATGTGAATATTGCACAGGCGGTCCGGGGAATTACAATCCGCGCAGATTCCGGTGTGCATGCAGGGAGTCCTGAACCCTTCATGCCGCCTGGCGTTCAGGGGCGCAATGCGGCGGATGCGTTCCCGGGCCTCTGCCGGCGTGGCCACCAGCTTGTTGGAACCGGCCAGCAAAATGACACGCCGGGGTCCGAATGCCACCGGAGCCACACGGTTGCCCACCATGTCCACCCAGTGCAGGGTCCCTTCCATGCTGACGGCATTGACGCCGGTTAAAAACAGGTCCGCCGTCATGCCCTGGCGGCGGATTTCCCATTTCTCCTCCCGCACCATGCCCGGAACAAAGCCGTCATAGAACTGAATGTCCGGATTGGAGTGCAGGTCATCAAGAATGCCCGCAGCCAGAAAATGGGCAAGAAAGATATTATCAAAGTGGAATGTCCGATTGAAGCGCTGGATCTGGATATTCTCGGTTTTATCGATCATAATATTACGGTAAACGTGATTAAGGGTGACCGGATCGTAGAGAAAAAGGAACTGAAGCTTCCGAAGCAGGTCAAAAATGTCATCAAGTGCAAAAATCCGCGTTGCGTGACATCGATCGAGCAGGAACTGGATCAGATCTTTATTCTGGCAGATGAGGAAAAAGAAGTGTACCGCTGCAAGTATTGCGAGGAAAAATATACCAATCCGAACCGGCGTCAGATAAAAGTAATGTAAGAAAAGGGGCACATCACGAGAGGATGTGCTTCTTTTTTTGGGAAAGAATATATTCAAAGATCAGCCCGGCGGTGACCCATACGGGAAAATAGTCCAGACGGACAAGACCGAAAATACTGTAGGGAGTTCTACTGTAATCCCAGGGACATAGAGAGAAAAGCCTAAGAAAACTGCCACTGATAAATTCAACGAGCATGATGCCGGCACCGTAAAAACAGCCGCGCAGAAGCACAGGCCAGTGGCGCAGGCGCACGGAAAGAGGTCCGATGACTGCTGCAAGTCCGTAGATCGGAAACATCCAGATGGATGTGTGTCCGTTTAAAAGCAGATCTCCCCGCAGCAGTCCGCCCAGCGAGGTGAACAGGATTTCCATGCACCATCCGGTCAGACCACAGATAAAAAATGTTTTCCAGTTCATGAAAAGACCTCCCGCAAAAAATACTATGCATGTAGGATATGCGATTATCCAGCAGATATACTTGAAAAAAATACAAAACAATTATAAGATAAGGGTATTATGGCTTATTTTCCAATGTTTATAGATATCGAAAAAAAGAAATGTCTGGTGGCAGGCGGAGGAACTGTGGCATTGCGCAAAGTCCGGGTGCTTCTGGATTTCGGGGCGCAGATTACGGTGGTGGCACCACAGATTGACCCGCAGATTCTGCAGCTTACAGGAAATGTATGTGTAAAGGAACGTACCTTTGAACCGGAGGATCTGAAGGAATGTGTTCTGGTTGTGGCAGCTACTGATGATGTCACAGAAAATCACAGGATTGCCCGGATGGCACAAAAAAAGCATATTCCGGTCAATGCCGTGGATCAGCAGGAGGACTGCAGTTTTATTTTTCCGTCCTATCTGAAACACCGGGATCTGGTGGGGGCTTTTTCCAGTGCGGGAAACAGTCCGGTGCTCACACAGTATTTAAAAGAATCTCTGAAAGAAATTCTGACGGAAGAACTGGGACAGATTAACGATTATATGGGAAGTATCCGTCCGGTGGTAAAAACGCGGATAGAAGCAGAAAAACTGCGCAGACAGGTATATCAGACCATTCTTGCCAGGCTGCTTGCAGAGAAAAAAACTTCACTGTTACCGGAAGAACTGGAACAGATTCTTATACAGGAAAAGCGTATGAAAGAGTAAAAGAAAAGAGGAACAAGGGAATGGATCGAACAAGAAGATTAAGACAGACTGCTGTTATGCGAAGTATGGTCAGGGAAAATCACGTGAGGACAGAGGAACTGATCTACCCGCTTTTTGTTATGGAAGGGGAAAATATCGTACAGCCGGTGGAATCCATGCCGGGCATCTGCCAGTATTCCGTTGACCGCATGAACGAAGAGTTAGACCGTGTGAAAGCATTGCAGATTCCGGCAATTCTGATTTTTGGGATTCCGGAACATAAGGATGAAGTGGGGAGCGGGGCTTATGATGAGCACGGCATTGTACAGACCGCGATCCGCCGGATCAAAAAGGATTACCCGGATCTGCTTGTGATAGCAGATGTATGTCTCTGTGAGTATACTTCGCATGGACATTGTGGCCTGATCAGAGATGGAATTATTTTAAATGATGAGACACTGCCGCTTCTGGCACAGACGGCGGTCAGCTATGCGCGTGCGGGGGCAGATATCATTGCGCCGAGCGATATGATGGACAAGCGTGTAGGGGCGATCCGTCAGGCACTTGATGCGGCCGGATTTACCTATACACCGATTATGGCATATTCCGCAAAATTTGCATCCGGATATTACGGACCGTTTCGTGATGCGGCACATTCGGCACCAGGGTTCGGGGACCGGAAAACTTATCAGATGGACCCTGCAAACGGGCGTGAAGCCATGCGGGAAGTGGAAGAGGATATTGCAGAGGGAGCAGATCTGATTATCGCCAAACCGGCAATGGCATATATGGATATCATTACGGAGATCCGCAGAAATTATAATATTCCGATCGTTGCCTATAACGTGAGCGGGGAATATTCCATGGTAAAAGCAGCGGCGGCAAACGGATGGATCGATGAGAAAAAGATCGTGATGGAAAATCTGATCGGGATGAAACGTGCAGGAGCAGACATGATCATTACCTATCATGCATTGGACGTGGCAGAATGGATACAGAAAGGGGAAGTATAACATGACAGACCAGACATCAGAATTACTTTATATGAGAGCAAAACTCCGGCTTCCGGGAGGCGTGAACAGCCCGGTACGTGCGTACCAGGCTGTAGGGCGTACGCCGCGTTTTATTCAGAGTGCAAAAGGTTCCCATATTACCGATGTGGATGGAAATGAAATGATCGACTATGTATGTTCCTGGGGACCCGGGATTCTGGGGCATGCCGATCCACGTGTCATCGAAAAGGTAAAGGCTGCATGTGAGGAAGGTCTTACGTTTGGCGCCCCGACAGAGCGGGAAGTGGAGATGGCAGAACTTCTGGCACAGCTGGTGCCATCCATGGAAGTCAGCCGTCTGGTAAGCTCCGGAACAGAGGCAACGATGAGTGCCATCCGTGTTGCGCGGGGATATACGAAGCGTGACAAGATCATCAAATTCCGTGGATGTTATCACGGTCATTCGGACGGACTTCTGGTAAAAGCAGGATCTGCGGCATTGACAACATCTGTTCCGGACAGTGCGGGTGTTCCGGCAGATTTTACCAGACATACACTGGTTGCAGAATACAATTCCCCGGACAGCGTCAAGGCACTGTTTGAGGCTTATCCGGATGAGATCGCAGCAATCATCGTGGAACCGGTGGCTGCAAATATGGGCGTTGTTCCGCCGGCAGACGGATTCCTGGAGTTTTTGCGTGAGATCACAAAACATTACGGGGCACTTTTCATCTTTGACGAGGTCATCACCGGCTTTCGTCTGGCACTGGGCGGAGCACAGGAGTATTTTCATATTACGCCGGATTTGTCCACGTTTGGAAAGATTATCGGTGGAGGTATGCCGGTCGGCGCGTATGGTGGAAGAGAGGATATCATGCGTATGGTTTCCCCGGACGGTCCGGTTTATCAGGCAGGAACACTTTCCGGCAATCCGATTGCTACGGCTGCAGGGCTTGCCACACTTCGTATTCTGGAGGCAGATGCGGATATTTATATGCGTCTGCAGGAAAATACAGCGATGCTGGCGGATGCGGTGCGCCATGCCGCAGGAAACCGTGTGCATGTCAATCAGATCGGCTCTCTGATGAGTATTTTCTTCACCGGCGAAGATGTGACAGATTACGATTCTGCGACAACCGCGGATACCAAAGCATATGCCGATTATTTTGGGTTTATGCTTGATCATGGAATTTATGTGGCACCGTCACAGTTTGAATCCATGTTTGTGTCCGATGCGCATACCGATGCAGATATACAAAAGACCATCCATGTGATGCAGGAGTACTTTGCAGAATGAAATTTGGATATATAGGAATTGATTATAAACATGCAGATCAGGACATCCGTGACAGGGTGTCCTTTACCGATAATCAGAAAATTGATTTTCTGCAGAAAGCCGGGAAAGCAGGAATTGAACAATGTTTTGTGCTTTCGACCTGCAATCGCAGCGAAGTCTATTTTTTTGCACCGGAAGAGATTGCACAGCCGCTTGGCGTGATTCGCACCTTGTATGAAGAGATGTTTCCGGGAGTAGATTTTTCGGAATATCTCAAACAACGGGAGGAAATGGATGCCATTTCCTATCTGTTCCGGGTGACTGCGGGACTGGAGTCCATGGTGCTGGGAGAGGACCAGATTTTAGGACAGGTCAGGGATGCATTTGAATTATCACGGACGGTTGGAAGTACCGGGAAAGAGTTAAACCGTGTGGTACAGGATGCGGTCACCTGTGCAAAAAAGATAAAGACAAAGTTAAGAATCAGTGAACGGCCGCTTTCGGTCAGCTATGTGGGAATCCGCCAGTTGCAGGAAACGTTTGGAATTGCAGGGAAAAAAGCACTGGTTGTGGGAAGCGGACATACGGCAACACTGGCTCTGCGTTATCTGTATGAATACGGGGCCTCTCATGTAACGGTCTGCAGCCGGACATTTTCACATGCCGGAAATCTCTTACATGAGTTTCCCACACTTACCATCATTCCGTTTGAAAAGCGGTATGAAGCAATGAAGGAGTGTGAGCTGGTAGTTTCCGCTACAGCCTCCCCGCATCATATTATCCGGGAAAAAGACATACAGTTGTTACATCCGACTGCAATTTTGGACCTGGCATCTCCGCGGGATGTGGAGACGGCGATTGGACGAAATCCCCAGGCACTTCTGATTAATCTTGACAGTTTAAATGAAATTGTAGAGACGAACCGGAAGCAGCGGGAAGAACTGGTGCAAAAAGGTCAGCGTATGATAGAGGAAGCCATTGGGGAAACCAGGGAATGGCTGGCAACGACCGATGTCGATGAGACGATCGCTTCGTTGCAGCAGCGCTGTACGGAAATTGTAGAGGACAGTTATGCATATCTAAACCGCAAACTGGATCTGAGTACGAGGGATCAGAAAATTGTAAAAAAGATTTTAAAGGCATCATTAAAGCGTCTGATCCGGGAGCCAATCCTGGAGCTTAAACAGACGGAATCCAAAGAGCAGCAGGAACAGTATAAAAAGGTATTGCAGGATTTATTTCAGTTTGATACCGAAATCCGGGAGTAGGGAGAAAAAGAATGAATGTGATCATTGGAACGAGAGGATCAAAACTGGCATTGGCGCAGGCAGAGTATGTAAAAAACCGCCTGCAGAAACATTATCCACAAAACAGTTACGAACTGAAAATTATATCCACAAAAGGCGACCGGGAACAGAAAAAAGCGTTAGACCAGATTGGGGATAAAGGACTTTTTGTGCGGGAAATTGAACAGGAACTGCTGGATGGAACGATCAGCCTTGCAGTACACAGTATGAAAGATATGCCGGCCGAACAGCCGTCCGGACTTGTGTTTGCACATGCATGGAAACGGGAAGATCCGAGGGACGTATTGATTTTGCGGGAAGCTGTTTCACTGGAGGAACTTCCACAGCATGCTGTGATCGGCACCGGAAGCCGAAGAAGGGCATTTCAGCTTCTGCAGCTTCGAAAGGATCTGCGCATTACGGGAATACGCGGAAATGTCGATACCAGAATAAAAAAGATGCAGGAAGAACAACTGGACGGAATTGTACTCGCGGCGGCGGGACTGCACCGGCTGGGGAGAACTTCTTTGATCACGCAGTATTTTGAGCCGGAACAGATGATACCGGCAGCGGCACAGGGGACGCTGGCACTGGAATTGCGGGAAGACCACAAAGAATTGTCCGGGCAGGTGAATGCACTTTCAGATATCGTGACGGAGGAGATTACATGTGCCGAGCGGCTGTTTTTGAAGGGAACCGGGGGGGACTGCCATATGCCGATCGGAGCATATGCCTGCAAATTGCCCGATGGAAGGATGCAATTGCTTGGAATGGTCGGAAGTGCGGATGGAAGCAGTATAAAGAAATGTAAGGTTTTCGGAGAGACACCGCAGGAAGCGGCACAGCGTGCATTGCGGGAAACCGGGTGTACCCGATAGGGGTTCGGTTGCGGGCAATACCGCAGAAGTGGTATAATAAGATAGATTTTTATTTGCAAAACCAATGCCGGAAAATGAATTTTCAGCATTTATTAAAAAGCAGCAGTGCTGACAGGGAAAGGAAAAAAGAATGGCATCTATGGTATATCTGGTCGGTGCAGGTCCGGGAGATCCGGGACTTGTCACAGTCAAGGGACTGGAATTGATAAAAAAAGCGGACTGTATTATTTATGACAGACTTTCGTCTCCGGAATTATTGGGGTATGCAGGAATGGACTGTGAGCGTATTTATGTAGGAAAAGCGGACCGGCATCATACGCTTCCGCAGGAACAGATCAATGAACTGCTGGTCGAGAAGGCAAAAGAATATCATTGCGTTGTTCGTTTAAAAGGGGGAGATGTCTTTGTTTTCGGGCGTGGAGGAGAAGAAGGCCTTTATCTGCGGGAACATGGAATCTCCTATACCGTTGTTCCGGGGGTGACTTCTGCCATTGCAGGACCTGCTTATGCAGGAATTCCGGTCACACACCGTGGTGTTGCCACAAGCTTTCGGGTGATCACCGGACACCAAAAAAACGGAGAGGATCTGTCAGAACCTGATTTTACAACGATGTCAGATTCAAAAGAAACTCTGATTTTTCTCATGGGACTTTCGAGAGTAAGACAGATTGTGGATGGACTGATGCAGGCAGGAAGAAGCCGGCAGACACCGGCAGCTGTGATTTCCCATGCTACGACAGAAGCGCAGGAGATTTGTGAGGGTACGCTGGAGAATCTGGCAGATCGTGTGGAAGAGGCGAAACTGACTTCTCCGGCACTGATCATTGTTGGGGATGTGGTTGCACTTCGCCGCCAGCTGCATTTTTTTGAAGAGAAGCCGCTGTGGGGGAAACATTATCTGGTTGCAAAAATTGGTCCAAAACCTTCACGTCTGGCCGCCATGCTCCGGGCAAAGGGGGCATATACCAGTGAGTGTATGACAGGTGAGATTGTCGGTGTGCCGGCAGTGTATACCGCACAGGAACTGGCGCATGTGGACGTATTATTGTTTACAAGTGCCAATGGTGTGGATTATTTTATGAAAAATGTATTTGCATCGGGGCTGGATGCACGGGCACTTTTCCATACCAGATGTGCAGTGATTGGACAAAAGACGGCAGAAAAACTGCGGGAGTATGGAATTTGTGCAGACTTTATGCCGGAACATTCCAACAGTACGAATCTGGCACAGGAATTAAAGGAATATCTGGATCAGGAATTTCGCGGAGATCCGTTTAAGCGGGCAGTAATCTGGTATCCTACCGCAAAAAATGCAAAGGATAACCTTGTGGATACACTGCTTTCTTTCTGTGATTGCGGACGGCTCAATGTATACGAAAATGTACCTTGTCCGATGGAGGTGCCAGTGGACAAGGATGTATACGATGCGATCTTTTTTACCTGTGCGTCTTCGGCGGAGCGGATGCTTGGCAGTTTAAAGCCACAGGAGAGAGAAACACTGGCATCCGTTACGGATATTTATTCGATTGGGCCGAAATGCAGTGCAGCACTGGGAGAACTTGGCGTTTCTCCGGTGATTGAGGCTGCTGTAAATACCTATGAGGGCCTGGTCAACTGTGTTTTGAGAAAAGAATAAGTATGAAGTATGCAAATATTATTGTAGATATATCGGTAGAAAAACTGGATAAAACTTTTCAATACAGCATCCCGGAAAATCTGCAGGAGGAAATACAGGTTGGTGTACAGGTGGATATTCCATTTGGAAATCGTAAACTGACAGGGTATGTCATTGAACTGACGGAGGATGCCGAATTTGATCCCAGACGGATTCGCCCCATTATTTCGGTACATGAGGGAAGCGTGGCAATGGAATCCCAGCTCATTGCACTGGCCGGATGGATGCGGAAGAATTACGGTTCCACTATGAATCAGGCACTAAAGACCGTACTCCCGATCCGCAGGCAGACGAAAGAAGTACAGAAGCGGGAGATTGTATTACTGATTCCGAAGACAGAGGCGCAGCAGAAACTGGCACTCTTTGAACAGAAACACTATACGGCGAAAGCAAGGCTGCTGCGGGAACTGATACAGGAATCCGTACTGGATTATTCGCTTGTCACCGGAAAACTGAATATATCAGCAGCAGTGATCCGGGGTATGGCACAGCAGCAGATTCTTAAGGTGGAGAGCAGCAGACAGTTTCGCAATCCTGTGTCACATCTGGATCAGAAGGGATATCATCTGACACTGAATGAAAATCAGCAGCGTGTTGTGGACACAGTATGTTCGGATCTGGATGCTGGAATTCATAAAACGTATCTGCTCAGGGGGGTAACCGGAAGCGGAAAAACAGAAGTTTATATGGAACTGATTGCGCATACGGTGGCACAGGGACGGCAGGCAATTGTCCTGATCCCGGAGATTGCACTCACCTATCAGACCGTGATGCGGTTTTATAACCGGTTTGGGGACCGGGTATCCATTATGAATTCCAAACTTTCCCAGGGAGAGCGCTTTGATCAGTTTGAACGTGCCAAGGCGGGGGATATTGATATTATGATCGGACCCAGGTCTGCGTTGTTCACACCATTTCCGCATTTAGGGCTTATTATTATAGATGAGGAACATGAAACGTCTTATAAAAGTGAGACGGCACCGCGGTATCATGCCAGGGATGTTGCAATCGAGAGGGCGCGCATGAATGATGCATCGGTACTTCTTGGTTCTGCCACTCCTTCAGTGGACAGTTATTATCAGGCAATGCAGGGAAAATATCAGCTTCTGACGTTGTCTGAGCGTGTGGAGAAGAAACCGCTGCCGGATTGCGAGGTCGTAGATCTGCGCAGTGAATTGCGGGCAGGAAACCGTTCCATCTTTTCGGAGAGATTGCAGGAACTGATGGAAGACCGGTTAAAAAAACGTCAGCAGATCATGCTGTTTTTAAATCGGAGAGGAATTTCCGGATTTATTTCATGCAGAGCCTGCGGATATGTGATACAATGTCCTCATTGTGATGTTTCGCTGAGCCAGCATGCGGGAGGCCGGATGGTCTGTCATTATTGCGGATATGAGCAGCCATTGCCAAAGATCTGTCCATCCTGCGGCAGTAAATATTTAGGCGGATTCAAGGCGGGCACGCAGAAGATTGAGATGCTGGTGCAGCAGAGATTTCCACAGGCACGTGTGATGCGTATGGATTTTGATACCACACGGACCAAGGATGCTTATGAGAAGATTCTGCATGCATTTGCCAATCAGGAGGCAGATATCCTGATCGGCACACAGATGATTGTCAAAGGGCATGATTTTCCGAATGTGACGCTGGTAGGAGTACTTGCCGCAGATATGTCTCTGCATGTTCCGGATTTTCATGCATCGGAGCGGACGTTTCAGCTGCTGACCCAGGCGGTGGGACGTGCCGGGCGGGGAAAGGAACCGGGACAGGCGGTAATCCAGACGTATGATCCGGATCATTTTGCAATCCAGACCGCAAAGGAACAGGATTACGATGCATTTTATAAGCAGGAGATTGCCTATCGGAGAATGCTTGCCTATCCGCCGGTGTGGCAGCTGCTTCTGATTCATTGTACGGGAACCGATCCGCAGGTGACGACAGCTGCAGCCAGGGATCTGGCAGAATTTCTGCATCGCGTGATATCACAGAAAGGCAAAAATATTATGCTGGTAGGACCGGCAGATGCATCCATTGCAAAAATCAGTGATGTTTACCGAAAGGTCATTTACATGAAGGCGCCGGAATATGCGACGCTGGTGGCATGTAAGGATCTAATGGAACGAAAAATAAAAAATAACAGCGCATTTTCCAATGTGTCTGTACAGTTTGATTTTAACCCAACAAGTGGTTTTTAGGAGGTAATTATGGCACTTAGAACAATTCGAATTCAGGGAGATCCCGTACTGACAAAAGTATGCAGACCGATTCCGGAGGTGACGGATCGCATCCGTACTCTGGCGGAAGATATGCTGGAGACCATGTATGAGGCAAACGGTGTAGGTCTTGCGGCACCGCAGGTTGGAATTTTAAAACGTATGGTAGTCATTGATATCGGGGACGGACAGGGACCGTTTATTATGATCAACCCGGAAATTATCGAGTCTGACGGAGAGCAGACCGGAGATGAAGGATGCTTAAGTCTTCCGGGAAAAGCAGGTCAGGTTACACGTCCGAACCATGTAAAAGCAAAATTTTATGATCTGGACATGAATGAGTGGGAAGTAGAAGGCGAAGGTCTGATGGCACGCTGCATTTGCCATGAACTGGATCATCTGGATGGACATATGTATACAGAAAAAGTAGAAGGCGGACTTCATGATGTGAATTATGAGGAGCCGGAAGAGGAATAATATGAAAGTAATTTTTATGGGAACACCGGATTTTGCGGTGAATACATTGGAAAAGATCATAGAAGCCGGACACGAGGTTATGCTTGTGGTTACACAGCCGGACAAACCAAAGGGACGCGGGAATACCATGCAGTTTCCACCGGTAAAGGAATGTGCGGTTTCCCATGGACTGGAAGTATTCCAGCCGGTAAAAATCCGGGAAGATGCAAGTGTGGAATATTTGAAAAAGTTTGCGCCGGATATCATCATAGTGGCGGCTTTCGGGCAGATTCTTCCAAAGAGTATTCTCGATCTTCCGAAATACGGATGCATTAATGTACATGCATCCCTGCTTCCAAAATATCGTGGTGCCGCACCGATCCAGTGGGCGGTCATCAATGGAGATGAGATCACGGGAGTTACGATTATGCGCATGGATGTCGGACTGGATACCGGAGATATCATTGCCAAAAAACAGGTGCGCATTGCAGAAGATGAGACAGGTGGAAGTCTGTTTGACAAGCTGGCGGCAGTCGGCGCCGAGCTGTGTGTGGAAACCATGCAGATGCTGGAAAACAAAACGGCGACCTTTACACCGCAGGACAATGAGGCGAGTACCCACACAAAGATGATTTCCAAGGAGCTGGGAGATATTGACTGGAAAAAGCCGGCGGTGGAGATTGAGCGCCTGATCCGTGGATTAAATCCATGGCCGAGTGCCTATACCCATCTGGATAATAAAGCGTTTAAGATCTGGAAAGCCCGGGTGGTGGAGACAGATGGCGCTTATGCACCGGGTTGTATCTGTAAAGTTGGAAAAAATACGATGGTGGTACAGACCGGAGAGGGTGGACTGGAACTTTTGGAAGTACAGCTTGCCGGTAAGAAACGGATGGATGCAGGATCATTTCTGCGTGGCTATCCGGTTGCAGAGGGATCTTTTTTACAGCAGTAAGACGGAGGTAGATTTATGCCATACATTTATTGGGACAGTACCTATATATTGGTTGTTATCGGTGCAGTGATCTGTATGATTGCATCTGCACGGGTAAAGACAACGTTCAACAAATATTCCGCATACCGCAGTATGTCAGGAATGACGGGAGCACAGGCGGCAGAGCGGATTTTGCACGCAGCAGGAATCTATGATGTGCGGGTGCAGCATGTATCGGGAAATCTGACCGATCATTACAATCCTGCCAATAAGACACTCAATCTTTCCGACAGTGTCTGCAATCAGACTTCGGTTGCAGCTGTGGGGGTGGCAGCACATGAATGCGGACATGCGATCCAGCATGCCAGAGGATATGTGCCGCTTCGGCTGCGTACCGCATTTGTGCCGATTGCAAACTTTGGTTCCATGCTTGCATGGCCGGTGATCATTCTTGGTGTGATCATAAACAGCCGTTCCTCCATGATGCTTATCAATATCGGAATTCTGCTGTTTTCGTTTGCTGTGTTATTCCAGCTGATTACGCTTCCGGTTGAGTTTGATGCTTCGCGTCGTGCGATGGTTCAGCTGAGGGAACAGGGAATCCTGGGAGATCAGGAACTCCATTACACAAGAAAAGTTCTTACAGCAGCAGCACTCACGTATGTGGCAAGTGCAGCAGCTGCGATTCTGCAGCTGCTTCGAATCGTTTTACTGTTTGGAGGAAGAAGTCGTGACGACTAAGGTCAATGAGAGAGCACTGGTGCTGGAAATGCTTCTGGCGGTCAATGAGGAGGGACAGTACAGTCATCTGGTCCTCCGCGATGTGCTCGATAAATATCAGTATCTGGGAAAACAGGAACGCGCTTTTCTGACGCGCCTGATGGAAGGAACGCTGGAAAGACAGCTGACACTGGACTATGTGATCGATCAGTTTTCCAAAACCAGAGTAAAGAAAATGAAACCGCTCATCCGCAATCTTATGCGCATGAGCGTTTATCAGATTATGTATATGGACAGTGTGCCGGATTCCGCAGTGTGCAACGAGGCGGTAAAGCTGGCGAGAAAGCGTGGGTTTTCCGGCCTGAGCGGATTTGTCAACGGTGTGCTGCGTAGTGTGGCAAGAGGATGGAGAGAAGTTCGCTTCCCGAATCTGAGCGTTACATATTCGATGCCGGAATGGATCGTGGACATATGGACCGAAAATTATGGAGAGGAAAAGACCCGTCAGATTCTGGAGGGACTTACCGCAGAAAACCGGCTGACGATCCGTACCAATCTTTCCGCTGTGACACCGGAAGAACTCGTAAACAAACTGAAATCAGAAGGGGTGACAGTACATGCGGTTCCGGAACTGCCGTATGCTTTTGAAATATCCGGGCTGGATTATCTGGCGGGACTGAAAAGTTTTAAAGAAGGGCTGTTTTATGTACAGGATGTCAGCTCCATGCTGGTTGCGGAAACTGCGGCACCGAAAAAGAATGATTATGTGATTGATGTGTGTGCGGCACCGGGAGGAAAGAGTACCCATATGGCAGAACTGCTTCAGGGAAGTGGTATGGTAGAGGCAAGGGATCTGACAGAATATAAGGTGGATCTGATCCGGGAGAACATAGCCAGACATGGATTGTCAAATATGAAAGCGGTACAGATGGATGCAACGATGGATGATCCGGATTCCCATCAGAAAGCGGACGTCTTAGTCTGTGATCTGCCGTGTTCCGGACTTGGCGTTATGGGAAAGAAGACGGATATCCGTTATAAGATGACCAAAGAAAAGGCGGCAGAGCTTGCAAAACTGCAAAGACAGATTCTTTCTGTTGTATGGGATTATGTCAGACCGGGCGGGACACTTGTGTACAGTACCTGTACGATCCACCGGTCAGAAAATGAGGATAACACCGCATGGTTTTTAAAAGAACATCCGGAATTTTCCCTGGAATTCCAGAGACAGATTTTCCCGGGAGAAGCTGGAAGTGACGGATTTTTTCTTGCAAAGCTGGTAAGGAGTAAATAAGAGGATGAGTGAAAAGACAGATATTAAGTCCATGAATCTGGAAGAATTAAAAACCTTTTTTTCCGATATGGGGGAGAAAGCGTTTCGTGCAAAGCAGGTATATGAGTGGTTGCATGTGCGGCAGGTGGAAAGCTTTGAGGAGATGACGAATCTTTCCAAAACCTTGCGGGAGAGACTGGATGAGACCTGCAGGATCATCACACTCAGAAAAGAACAGGTACAGATTTCAAAACTGGATGGAACCCGCAAATATCTGTTTTTACTGGAAGACGGAAATGTCATTGAGAGTGTGCTGATGAAATATAAGCACGGAAATTCCGTATGTATTTCTTCACAGGTCGGCTGTCGGATGGGATGCCGGTTCTGTGCATCAACACTGGACGGACTGGTGAGAGGACTTGCACCGGCGGAAATGCTGGATCAGATCTATCAGATTGGTAAGGATATCGGAGAGCGGATTTCGAATGTTGTTGTCATGGGCACCGGGGAACCGATGGATAATTTTGATAATCTGGTAAAATTTATCACTTTGCTGACGGATGAGAACGGACTTCACATCAGCCAGAGAAACCTGACTGTTTCCACCTGCGGAATTGTTCCGCGGATGCGGGAACTGGCGGATAAAAAACTTGCGATTACGCTGGCATTATCTTTACATGCTTCCAACCAGAAAAAACGTCTGGAGCTGATGCCGGTGGCGAACAAATATGACATTCATGAAGTAATTGATGCCTGCAGGTATTATTTTGAACAGACCGGCAGACGTGTGACGTTTGAGTACAGTCTGGTAGGTGGTGTCAATGATACAAAAGAAGATGCAAAAGAACTGACGGAACTGATCCACGGGATGAACTGTCATGTAAATCTGATTCCGGTGAATCCGATCAGGGAGCGGGATTATGTGCAGTCAAATGCACATGTCATCGAAGCTTTTAAGGAGAAACTGGAACGGAGTGGTTTAACGGTGACAGTACGCCGTGAGATGGGGCGTGATATTGATGGTGCCTGCGGACAATTAAGGCGCAAGTACAAAGAGAATCAGAGACTTGCATAACGAAAAGTCATGTGCTAAGATAGACAGATGATGGAAGAGTATGTATATTACATGTAATTGAGAAAGGATAAAGCGGATGAAGACGTATTCCATAACGGATACAGGCATTCTTCGTGAAATGAATCAGGATTATTTTTTCGCGTCGGATGAACCCGTTGGGAATCTCCCGAATCTGTACATTGTTGCAGATGGCATGGGGGGACACAAGGCAGGAGATTACGCATCGCGTTACACAACGCAGCGCATCGTTGCATCCGTGTCCCGGAGTTCGGGAGAAGAACCAGTTACAATTTTAAAAGAGGCAATAACAACTGCAAACAGACTTCTGATCACAGAAGCTGCAGAAGATGAAGCGAAAAAAGGTATGGGGACGACACTTGTTGCAGCCACCATTATTGACGGACGGCTTTATGTTGCAAATGTCGGAGACAGCAGACTGTATATCATCGGTACGGATGGCATCCGGCAGATCACGAGGGATCATTCTCTTGTGGCAGAGATGGTCAGGATCGGTGAAGTAGGTGCAAAGGAAGCACGTGAGCACCCGGACAAAAATATTATCACCCGCGCAGTCGGTGCAGGGGAAGAAGTAGAGGCAGATTTTTTTGAAGTGGAATTAAAGAAAGATGACCACATCTTAATCTGTACGGACGGACTCACGAATATGGTGGAAGACGAAGAAATCTGCAGTATTATTCTGCGGGATGCTTCCATTGAGGAACGCGCCGGACTTCTTGTAAAAACTGCAAATGACAACGGTGGAAAAGACAATATTACAGTAATGATTATAGAACCATTTTCTTGATGAGGTGAAAGAATGTTAACAGTTGGGACGTATTTAGCAGATCGCTATGAAATCGTAAGTAAGATTGGTGCAGGCGGAATGTCCGATGTTTATAAAGCAAAGGATCATGTGCTTGGCCGTTTTGTGGCAATAAAAGTATTAAAACCGGAATTTTCGGAAGATCGTGGATTTGTAGCAAAATTTCGCACGGAGGCACAGTCAGCAGCAGGGCTGGAGCATCCAAATATTGTAAATATCTATGATGTAGGAAGCGAAGAGGGGCTTCATTATATCGTCATGGAATATGTTGAGGGAATCACACTTAAGACATACATTGAAAAGAAAGGACAGTTATCCTTTAAGGAAGCCGTCAGTATTGCCATTCAGGTAGCAAGAGGTATTGAAGCTGCCCACAACAAACAGATCATCCATCGGGATATCAAACCGCAGAATATCATGATCTCCACAGAGGGAAAAGTCAAGGTCATGGACTTTGGTATTGCCAGAGCCGCATCTTCCAATACCGTCAGCTCGGATGTGATGGGATCGGTTCATTATTCTTCTCCGGAGCAGGCGAGAAACGGGTTTGTAGACGGAAGAAGCGATATTTATTCTCTGGGTATTGTTATGTATGAAATGGTAACCGGACGTGTACCTTTTGACGGAGATACAACGGTTGCAGTCGCTATTCAGCATCTGCAGGAAGAGATGACACCTCCAAGTGTTTATGCAAAGAATCTGCCGATCAGCATGGAGAAGATTATCTTAAAATGTACACAGAAGAATGCGGACCGCCGTTACCAGACCATTGGAGATCTGCTGGCGGACCTGCGCAGATCGCTGGTACATCCGGATGAGGATTTTGTTGTGATTGCTCCGCTTGTGGACAATGGAAAGACCAAGGTCATCAGTGGGGAAGAATTAAAGCAGATCAAAGAACACGGGGTGGAGCCAAAAGAAGACAGGCACGCTTCCAAGCTGGAATCTTCCTATGATCCGGATGAGGATGAGGACGATGAGGATGAGGACGAAAACGAAGGACTCAGTCCGAAGATGGATAAGGCAATGACCATCATGGGAATTGTGGTGTTTGTTGTAATCCTTGCAGTGATTATTTACCTTGTGGGAAGTTTCTTTGGCTTATTCCGTTTTGGCAGTAATTCATCAAAGAATACAGAAACGCAGACGCAGACACAGACGCAGACACAGACACAGACAGAAAGTGAACAGCCTGTCATGGTACAGAATGTATGCGGAAAGTTACAGGAGGAGGCACAGTCTGAACTGGAAGCACAGGGGCTGTATATGTTTGTTATTCAGGAGCAGAAGTCGGATCAGCCGGAAGGAACCGTTCTGAATCAGGACCCGGTTGGTGGTTCTGAAGTATCTGCCGGAACGACAATCAATGTAATTATTGCCGGAACCGAAAATGTGGATTTCACAGATTCGGAGAGTCAGAGTGAGCAGAACGATGTTCCGGTTCCAAATGTAGTTGGAAAACTGGAAAAAGATGCTTCTTCTACCCTTTCGGCTGCCGGATTTAAAGTGTCCAAAACATACAAATATGATGATTCCGTAGATGCAGGAAAGGTTGTTTCCCAGAGCCCGAGAGGCGGAAATGCACAGGAGGGAAGTACGGTTACGATTGTGATCAGTCAGGGAAAGAAGTCTAGTACGGTGCCATCTGTTCAGGGTCACTCCAAGAAAGATGCACAGGCGGCTTTGCAGAAGGCTGGCTTAAAAGTTGCAGTGAAAGAAGAATACAGTGATTCTGTCAAAGCAGGTCAGGTAATTTCACAGAGTGTAGCATCCGGCAAGATTGTGCCGGCAGATACAACGGTAACGATTACGGTAAGCAAGGGACCGGAAGAGATAAATTACAGCTATAAATTCTCAAAGTCATATGCAGCACCGGAAGGAGCAGTCAGTGCAACTTATACACTGACGGGAAGTGATGGCACGACCTATGCAAGCGGAACCAGTGATGTCGATGGTTCTCTTACGATCGGGGCATCCGATATGGCATGTGAGTCCGGTAAAGTGACGATTACCTGGAGCATTGAAGAAATAGATGATAAAGGTCTTTCCGATACGTCTACAAAGACAGAAACACATTCTGTCAGCTTTTCAAAACAGTAGGTAATATATGAAGGGAAAGATTGTAAAAGGAATTTCCGGTTTCTACTACGTTCACGTGGCAGAAACCGGAATTTATGAATGTAAGGCAAAAGGAATTTTCCGTAATCAGAAGATCAAACCTCTCGTGGGTGATGATGTGGAAATCGTTGTACTGGATGAAGAAAAAAAGATTGGAAATGTAGAAAAAATTCTTCCACGTACCAGGGAACTGATCCGCCCCGCAGTGGCAAATATCGATATGGCACTCGTAATTTTCGCGGCTGCAAAACCGGACCCGAATTTTAATCTGCTGGATCGCTTTTTGTGTATGATGGAATATCAGAAAGTTCCGGTTACGATCTGCTTTAACAAATGCGATCTGGTGACGGAAGAACAAAGAGAAGTATTACGAAAAATTTATGAACTGGCGGGGTATGAGCTGCTCTTTACAAGTGCAAAGACACAGGAAAATGTGGAAAAACTCAAATCTGTGTTGCAGGGAAAGATGACGGCAGTGGCAGGACCGTCCGGAGTAGGAAAATCTTCGCTGATCAATGATCTGCAGGATGCGGTGCAGATGCAGACCGGAGGAATCAGTGACAAGATTGAGCGGGGAAAACATACGACACGCCATTCGCAGATTATACCAATTGCGGAAAACACCTATATTATGGATACTCCGGGGTTTAGTTCTATGGATCTGCCCGGATTTTCCAAAGAGGATCTGTGGACATGTTATCCGGAGTTCGTGCGTTTTGAGCCTGGATGCAGATTTATCGGATGCAGTCACATCGGAGAGCCGGATTGTGGCGTTAAGACTGCACTTGCAGAAGGAAAAATATCGCAGGTGAGGTATGACAATTATGTGCAGCTTTATCAGGAAATGAAGAATATGCGCAAGTATTAGGAGGAATCAATGAACTGTTTATCACCGTCAATTTTATCGGCAGATTTTGCTAATCTGGGAGAACAGATTCGGTTGCTGGATCAGGCAGGTGCGGAATATGTACACATCGATGTTATGGATGGAATGTTTGTTCCGAGTATTTCGTTTGCATTTCCGATCATTCGTTCCATTCGTAAATGTACCGATCGGATTTTTGATGTCCATCTGATGATTGAGGAACCGATTCGCTATATAGATGATTTTGTTGACGCGGGAGCGGATATTATTACGGTTCATGCAGAAGCATGCAGGCATCTTGACCGCACAGTGGAGGCAATCAGGGAAAAGGGGGTTCTGGCCGGTGTGGCATTAAATCCGGCCACTCCGCTGGAAACTGTCCGATATATTCTTCCGAAGGTGGACATGCTTCTTATCATGACCGTTAATCCGGGATTCGGAGGACAGAAACTGATTCCGTATACGTTAGATAAAGTGCGTGAAGCGAAAAATCTTGTGAAGCAGTCCGGATGTAAGACCGATATTGAAGTAGATGGGGGAATTAATCTGGAAAATGTGGAAGAAGCCATGGATGCAGGAGCCAACATAATTGTGGCAGGTTCTGCGGTTTTCAAGGAAGAGATCGAAAAGAATGTGGAAGCATTTCTGGAAAAGTTGCAAAGGCAGGGGTAGAAGATGAAGTATTTAATTGTTTCCGGGGGAGAAGTGAAGGAAGGTTTTTTAACCTGGATTGTAAAAAATGGAGGATTTGATGTCATATTAGCGGCAGATGCGGGAATGGAAGCATTGTATCGGGATCATATTCTGCCGGATATCATAGTGGGGGATTTTGATTCGGTAAATCCGGATACCCTTGAATATTTTCATGACAAAGAGCAGATCGAGGTGTGCATGCTGAATCCGGAAAAGGATGATACCGACACGGAATATGCGATTCGGGAGGCCATTCGCAGAGGTGCAATGGAGATTGTGGTCATTGGTGCAACCGGTACCAGAATTGATCATGTACTGGGCAATATCAGTCTGCTTGGTATTGGTCTGGAGGAACAGATAAAGATCAGCCTGGTCGATGAACATAATCGTATCCGCATGATTAATCAGCCGTTGACGATCCGGAAAGCGGAGCAGTATGGAAAGTATGTTTCTTTGATTCCATTTTCTGAAAAAGTAAGTGGTGTTACCCTGCGTGGATTAAAGTATCCGCTTACGGATTATACGATGGGAGGATTTAATTCTCTCGGAATCAGCAATGAAATTGTTTCAGATGAAGCGTCAATTTCTTTATCTTCCGGACAACTTATTGTAATTGAATCAAAAGATTGAAGATTTTATGAAATGACGGAAAAATGGTACGAAAGAAGTAGTTCGTACCATAAAAAATAGCAAATATTGCTGACTTGAAAAAGTAAATTCCAGTGCAGGGGTAAATTCCACCACGCTTTAAAATTCTTTGATTTTTTAGAATTGTGGGAGGCTAAATCCTTATAAAACTGCTATAATTAGATTAACTTTCCATAAAACATCTTACTTTCAGGCATGGCAAACAAGCCTCTGGATAGTTTCTGTGCGAAACTAAATTCCACAGGCCGCATTCAAAAAATGTGAATTGTTAAGTTCCAGCCTGACAGCAGATTTTTATGCTAAGTTAGTGGTTAAAGCGTATCAGCTTAGGCGTCAGATTGACCTCATCGGGTGGAATCGGCCTAAGCTGAAGTGCTTTTAAGATGTCTATACCATAGTTTTCAAGTGCTACATCATACGGTGTTCGACCACCAAGACTTTCTCTCGGGGTTG
>OHUJ01000375.1_pt1 | contig 22663 bp, 20 predicted proteins | sample 1579241 | NCBI WGS metagenome assembly OHUJ01 (sample SAMEA3882547, study PRJEB24775) | human gut metagenome | biome: human-associated habitat; feature: intestine environment; material: feces | place: Netherlands | collected 2009/2010
GTTTTCCGGACTAGGAACATGTTCCCAGTCATAATCATAGTTGCCCCCCGTAGCCTGAGCACCACATTCACAAAGATGGCCTGCCAAAATACCAGTAGCTTTTGCAGTCCAATCGTCATATTTCCAACCAAATTCATAAATAAGGGGAGCTTCAAACATGGCAGTATCGGTTGAACGACCAAGAATAATGATATCCGCTCCATTTTCTAAACATTTGACGATAGGTTCTACCCCATAATAAACATTGGCATTTACCATATTAGGTAAAATCCGATCAATATCTTCACCTGTATCCATGTGTTTCATCGTAATGCCCTGCTGACGAAGCTGAGGAATAATTTCACGTACATCATCACCCAGTACATAGCCAACCTTTAAATGGTAGCCACCTTCACGAATGGCTTCTTTAGCTTTTTCGACGCAAGCTTTAACATTCATACCGCCGGCATTTGTAATAACTTTAGTTCCCTTTTCTGCAATATAGGGAAGCATTCCTTTGAGAGCCGTAATAAAATCGCGAGCATACCCAGCTTCAGGTCTTTTTTCCTGCTGACGTCTCATAATAGACAGCGTCAATTCTGCCAGATAATCGCAGCAGATATAATCAAGATTATCTTCTCTCGCCATAGTAATTGGCGCATCACTTAAATCGCCCCAGAAACCTTGGCCACCACCAATTCTGATTGTTTTCATAATGTTACCTCTTTTCTTTAATACTATACAGTAATTTTTACCGTACATTTACTACTTACACTTATTTATATGAAATTTTCATGCCAAATATGGAAAAAAAGCCGACATTTTGAAAAAAAAGTTCGAACAATATGATAAATACGCCATTTTTAGTTCAAAATTATTTTATTTATAAAAAAAGCCTAATTCGGATATTCGCAGAAGTGTATACCAAAATCAAGCTTTATGTTTACATTATATACATTAATTTATGTACCTTTTGTCTACATAGTATACATCATTTTTTATCAAACCCATATGCTTTCCATTTCTTATAAAATGTCCTCCTACTAATCCCTAAAATCTTCATAGCCTTGGTCTTATTGCCCTTGGCTTCTTCCATTGCTTGTTGTATCTTTTTCATCTCTATCATTTGAATACCTGATTTCAGCGAATGTGAATTCAATACCTTCCCAGTTTCCATGCTAACCGGCTTATATTCCAGATTATCAGTCATATGTTGCAGTTCTTCTGGCAAATGCTCTAATCGAATAACCGATTCATTACAAACAATCACCGCATATTCCATACAGCTCTGAAGCTGTCGTACATTGCCTCTCCAAGGAAATGATAAAAAATACTTCTCCACCTCAGCAGATAAAGTGATTTTTTTCCCATATTTCGAAGAATATCTTTGTAAAAAGAAATTTGCCAATAAAAGTATATCTTTTCCTCGTTCTCGTAGAGGAGGAATAATAATTTTAAAGGTATTCAAGCGAAAATATAAATCATCTCTAAATTTGCCTTCACGAACCATCTGCTTCAAATCGCGATTCGTCGCCGCAATTACCCGTACATTAACTTTTTGAACCGTATTCGATCCTATTTTTTGAATTTCACCAGATTGTAAGACTCTCAATAACTTAGCTTGCATAAATAATGGCATTTCCCCAATTTCATCCAAAAAGATAGTCCCACCATCAGCTAGTTCAAATTTTCCAAGTTTGCCTCCTCTTACTGCACCTGTAAAAGAGCCAGTAGTATATCCAAAAAGTTCACTTTCCATTAAAGATTCAGGAATAGCAGAACAGTTTAAGTTAATATAAGGATGGGCTCTCTTGCCACTAACTTTTAAAATAGCATTAACCAAGACTTCCTTGCCAGCTCCACTTTCCCCTTCAATGAGAACGGTCGCATCTGTTGGTGCTACTACTTCAGCTAAGCGAAGACACCGCAAAAACTTAGGGCTCTGCCCTATAACATCAGAAAATGCTGCGGGCAAATCATGAGGGCTATGCACCGCTGCCTTAAATATAGATCGATTTAATCGCTGTGCTTTTTCCAGTTCTTCCTGACTTCGTGTCAGTTCAGTAATATCATTAAAAATAGATACTGCCCCTATCAATTGCTTCTTTTTGATAATGGGGGTAATACTTACACGAATCTTTTTCCCCCGAGTTTTTACTTCTACAAGCTGATGAAAAATCGGAGTCCCATTTTTAAGAACTTTTAAAATAAGAGCTCCCGGCTCTATTGTCTTTACTTGCTTATAGAGAACTTTATCTTTGGATACTGCTAAAATTTTCGCATATGCATCATTGACATAAAGAATCCGGGATGTCTTATCAACGATAACAATCCCATCATTAACAGAATTTAAGGCTTCATGCATCATAAGCTCTGTAACATTATCATATTTAACCGTACAATCCATTCTTTCACCTTCTCCTCTACAAAATTTAACGAGGTCCCATAAACCGATTGCCGTTAAGGTGAATCATGTGGTCTGGTTCATCGGCAATCCAGACTTCTGTTTCCCAGGCTAAGTCCGCTACAAAGCGTTTATATGTAGTCACATCAGGAAAAGCGGTAACGTAGATTACCCCACTCGTAACCTGCTGGGTCATGGCTTCCAATTCTTTCAAGCGTTTAGGACTCATAGGGCCTACAGAGGTCACGGCTTCGACAAAGTAAATCCAGTCAACATCCTTGCGATACAGAATGACATCGGGCAACTTATCGTGTCCCGTCAAAGTAATCCCTAATTGGTTCAGCAACGATTGGTTTTCCACTAAATTTTTGTTCGTCGTATCGCCAACATACAGGCAAAGGGCTCCCGGTGCAAAGCGCGGTGCAAATTCTTCCAAGATAGCTTTTTGTAAGGCATTGTGCTTGCCTGGTGAAAAAGTATAAGCCCTCTCGTTAATCATGACTGGCATTTTCCGAACATTTTTCTTCGATGCGTACATGGAAATCAGCGATTCATGAACATCAGTAAATTCTTTTAAAGATTTCTCCCATAAATCGGTATGAAAGTTCTGTAAAAGATGGACGGCTTCCTGCGTCAGTCGATACCGATAGTTAGGGCTATTCGTCGCTTTTCCGTTATCTTCAATCAAAGCGGCATTCCGAAAATGGTGCATAGCCTGCTTACGAAAAGTTTCCCGGCTATTTTCTGCATAATCAACGTCATAATTCACATTTACGAACTGAATAATGTCGTGAATACGAATCCACTCATTATTGGCCTGACACCATTTGTCATCAGGCCGTATATGAGCTAAAGCCAGTAAACTCAACGCACAAATAGGCGCTTGCTGACGTTCGGGCATCCCAATAGCCTTAAGAAAGGCTTGCGCTTCGCTGATTTTTCCCATGTAAGAATCCCTCCAAAATCTGATCACACGTTTTTGCTGTTATATCGGATTTCCTCAACAATGCTCGCCCTAATTCTTCAATAACCGAAATAGCTGGGACAGGCATATGATTGATTTCCGTGGCATTGACCTGCGTAGAACCATTGAGTACCCGGTAGTATATATCATAAAGGGTTGAATTAAATAAAACATATAGCCCATACACTGTGTCTTTAGACAATGTATGTTCTGCATTATCAATGAAATTGATTTTATTCTGCGTGCTTATGGCCTCATATTGCGGAAATTGTTCTGCCAGATAAATTCCACATTGTAATCGGCGCTTTTCCTCCTTTGCCGTAAACCGCCTGATAAACAAATAGTTACTATTAGGCTGCACCAAACTTTTCCGGGACGGCACCAAATATTCCCCTTCTTTACCAATCGGAAAGCAAATATGACCGTCTTGTATATGCTGGGCAAAAAAGAGTGGTACGGCCCCATCGACTTCAGTATTCCGCAAAGCCTCTCTCTCCCTAAAATCAACAGTCAATCCCGTTTTCATTTTCATGCCGAAATCTGGCAAGGTATAGGGAAATGCATTTAACAAGCAGACAGCTTCTACTTCCCGAGGATTGGTCATCAAAAAGACATACTGGTCCGTGCCAGAAACAACGGCCGAATAGGGCAATGAAATCTGCTGCAAATGTCGAAAATCACAATTAGATTCAGAAGAAGTGACCAATATATCCGAAGGAACCTGGCGTTGTTTCCGTATCTTGACAATCATCGTTTCTTGCAATACTTGCTCTGTATCAAAGACCTTATCCCGGCTGGTAAACAAGTGAACCTGTTCAATCACGCCATGGCTGAATAAATATTGGCGAAAGCGCTTGAAATACATGCCACTTGTCCAAGAACGGGGAATGATGTAAACCAGTTCTCCGCCGTCACAGACGTCAAATAGCGACATAGCCGCAAAGAGAAAATATAAATTAGGCGCACCGTAACAGATATCCGGCATGGCTTTGGCTTCAGGTGCATCTTTTCCAATTTTCATATACGGCGGATTGCCAATACAGAGGTCGCAAGTGACGCCTGATTCCGGGAACAATCCTCCATTGAAGGCATTTTCCTGACTCGTAATGTAATTCAAAGTGTGGAGTTCATAGTCAGCTTTTTTCAAACAATGGGCGGTCATATAACGAAGATTCGCTTCTAAAACAGGAATAATTTTTTCATCCGTTTCATAGCATATAAGATGTACCCGTTCCACTTCAGAAATTTTCGAAATACGCTCCAATAAAGCGGCCGTAAGGATGCCCGTACCAGCACCAGGATCCAATATGGTAATCTCAGGCTGTGCAGGGATAACAAACAGCCCGGCCATGAACCGGGCTGTTGCTACACTGGTAAAGAATTGACCACTTTTTTTACGAATCTGTTTGGGCATGGATTCCATATAAGCTGCTGTTTGTCGAGCTACATAATCTAACATAAGCCTTCCTTTCCCCGTATGGTCCCCTTTTCGATTTCGAAGAGGTGGATTGTGTCTGTTTCTCCGGCCAGTTGTTTTTGGACTTCTTCGGCCAGTTTCAAGGTGGCGTCGGAGCAGGTGAACAGGAATATCTGTTCTTTTTTGCCCAGGGAGGCCAGGAACTGGATGGCTTCTTTCTGGCGTTGTTCGTCGAAGCGGACTAAGATGTCGTCGAGGATGAGCGGCATCGGCTCGATTTGTTTGGAGAAGGCCATGGCCAGACTGATGCGGATGGCCAGGTAAATCTGGTCGCCCAAGCCGCTGCTCCACTGTTTTTCCGGGACGCGGCGCTGGCTGCCGTCGACGGCAAAGAGCTGTTTGCCATCCAGGCTGGCCTGCAACGTATAGCGGCCCTGGGTCATGAGGTTCAGGTATTCGCCGGCCTGGCGGATGACGACGGGCTGACGGACCCGTTCGTAATATTCCTGGGCTTGTTCCAGCATGTACTGGGTATACATATTGGTCAGCCAGTCGTCGACAGCCCGGTCCAGTTCAGCCTTGCGGTTCTGTTTGGCCTGCAGGAGCTTACCGTACTCGTCGGTCTTGGCCATCTGGCTCAGGCGTTCGATGATGCTGCCCCGTTTTTCAGCGACTTCAGCCAGTTTCTTTTCGGCATCGGCAATCTTTTTCTGGTAGTAATCGCGTTCGTCCGTCCAAGTCTTCAAAGTGTGTATCTTCAATTCATGGCGCAGTTCGGACAGGTTCTTCGGCGTCTTGGCGATGAGGCGGATATGGGCTTCGGTCTGGTCGTAGACTTCTTTATACTGATGGAACTGACGGAAGCGCAGGACTTTGCTGCGAAATTCCCCTTCCGACTGGGCTCCCGTCGCCTTGAGCAATTCCTGCTGCTGCTGGACGCGCTGCTGCCGTTCTTCACCAAGGCTGACAATCTGGCTTTCCCGTTCTTTCTGCTGGCGGTCCTGTTCTTTCGCCACTTCAGCCTGGACGCGGATATCCTGCCACTGTTTATAAATGGCTTCGACGGCATCCGGTGACACGGTCTGTTTGACGCCGACTTCGCGGAAAATCTGTTCTGCCGTATCGCTCCAGCGGGAAATGGCTCCTTTTAATTCCATCTTGCGCCGTTTCCAGTCCGATGCAGCCGTCGTCACGTCATGCCACGTATCCCAGGCTTCTTTCGCCTTGGCCACATCCGTCGTATCGAGCTTGCTGAAACTGGATTTTTGGCGCCAGCCGTCCCAGGCACTTTCACAGGCCAGGAGCTGTTTCTTGCAGGTATTGCCATCGGCCTGCCATTTTTCATAGATGGCGTCATACATGACTTTCTGTTCTTTCTGCCAGGCGTTCTTCGTTTCCCGGGTCTGCCAATCCAGGTACTGTTTGCGGACGGCATCCAGTTCCTGGAGCCAGCGTTCATTCGATTCATCCGTGCTGAGGGTAATTTCCGCTTCCTTGGCCAGGTCGCCGATTTTCCCGTTGATGCTGGCCAGACGGCCTTCGATTTCCGCGATTTTACGGGGAATCCGGTCGGCACCCGTACTCTGGCGGACTAAAGAAATGACGGCGATGACGACGCAGGCTGCCGCTCCGCCGAGGCCTACAGTCGAATCGAAGTGACCCATGTAGACGGCAGCGACGCACAGGGCGGCCAAGACCAGGAAGGCGACGCCGACGAAGGTAAAGGCCTTCGACGAACTGGCCGGTTCCGTTTTCAGCCATTCCAGCTGTTCCTGTATCTTCTGGCGTTCCATGACGACATTCTGGATTGTCGCCACAGCGGTCCCGATGACTTCCCATTCGTCTTTAGTCTTTTCAGCCGCTCCGTCTTCCCCGTCTTGGGACGAGACGTTCTTTGGCTTATCGGCCTTCCATTTTTCTAGATCCTGCCGGCTGTGGTCGAGGGCGGCGGCTGCCGAAATCCCCTGGGTCCAGTTGACGGCGGTCGGAATATCCTTACCATCGGTCCAGGTTTTGAGCAAATCGGCTTGTTTCGTGCCTTCAAACTCCCAGTCCATTTCCTTATCTTCATGGTCCGAGAGTTCGGCCAGGCCTTGTTTCCATTCGCCGACGTGATGATACATCTCATCGAGCTGGGGGCCGCAGGCCAGCCAGCGGTTCCACGATTCCTGGAAAGCCGGGCCTTTGCGGCTCGTCGCCTTGAGTTTGCGGACCTGGTCGTCGATGGCTTTTATATTTTGTTCCAGTTCGGCCCACTTTTGAGCGCCATCAGCGGGGAACTGGGAAACGTCTGCCAGGGCCTGCATGTGCTGCAAGGCATCCTGGCCGCGCTTATAGACATCCCAGGCGGCAATGGGCATGGAAATCCGTTCAATCTGCTGCTTCGATTCTTCGATGTCCAGGCGGATGCGGTTTTCGATTTCGTGGGTCGTCTGTTCCGTTTCCTGCAAGCTGGCAAATTCATCTTCATCGTAAGCCATGCCGTTGATGCGGCGGTCGAAATCTTTCTGTTCATTGAGCAGGGAGTTGATGGGCTTCTTGCCTTGCGGCGAAGCGACCAGGAGATCCCCCATGTGCTTGGTCACTTCACTGCGGGCCATCCCCATGCTGACGCCACCTTCGATGCTGAAGAAATGGCTGCGCACGGCTTCATTGGATAGGATTTTAAAGCCCTGCAAGTCTTCCAGGCCCATGGCAAAAATTTTATCATACGTCTGGCGGTCCAGTCCGTGCCACCACAGGTCTGCCGGTTCGTCCTGAACCTTCTGGCTGCCGTCAGACAGGAAATATTCTTTTTCATTGCGGACAATCCGGTATTCTTTCCCGTCTTCCCGGCGGATACCCATGCTGCCGAAATAGCCTTTCCAGTCTCCGCGCAAATAACCGAAGAACATGGACCGGACATATTTCATGAGCGTCGTCTTGCCGCTTTCGTTGCGGCCGTGCATGACGATCAGGCCGTGTTCCGGCGGATTCCAGCTCACACCATGGTAAATCCCGAAATCATCCAAATGCATCTCTGTAATCTTCATACTGCTTAACCTCTTCTATGTTCCAGCAATTTCTGTACGCCAAGCCATTTGGCTTTCTCGAACGTTTCCAGCAGTCGCTCATCCGTCAATGCCCGGCCATACGTGCCGAGGCGCTCAAATTCCGGACGGCTCATAAGGATATCCCGCAAAGCCTTGACTTTCTCTTCAGGAGCCAGCTTTTCCAATTTGTCGAAGACGTTCAGATAGTCGCCGACGGAATCTGGCAGTTTGCTCCGTTCACCCAGGTTCATCCTGGGCCGGGCCAGGTTGCGCAGGCGTTCGACCATGACAAAAGCGTATTTCCCCTGTTCTTCTTCGCGCCAGCTGTCCAGCCAGTACTGCGTCGCTTCGGGATTGTTGAGGACGTGGTACATGCTGCCGGAGCCGGTGAAATTGACTGTCAGGAAGGTCGGCTTGCCGATATTGCGGCGCACTTTTTCCTTGGCAAAGCGGACAGACTCGCGCAATTCCGACACCGATTCGATGCCGTCGATAGCAAGGTCAATGCTTTCCCAGCGGACGATGCTCGTATCGATAAATTCCAGGTCCGTCGTCCCATAAGGGCCGACTTCGACGTAATAGCAGCCCCGCGGCCCCGTTTCGGTACAATCCAGGCCCTGCGGGTTGCCGGCATAGACGATATATGGCTTTTCACAAAGGATTTCATGCTTATGGATGTGTCCCAAGGCCCAGTAATCCATGCCGCATTCCTTTAAATCTTCCAAGGTACATGGCGCATACGTCGATTCCCGGCTGCCGACCTGAGTATGGAGCATACCGATAGAAAAACGGTCACCAGCGGCACGGTTGAATTTCCAGGCCAGGTTTTCCCGCTGTTCGCTCTTAGCATAACTCTGGCCATAAATAGCCGCCACTTCTTCGCCATCGACGACGAGGGGCACCCGTTCAACCGATTCCGTCGGGAAGATATGGACATTGGGCGGAAAGGGAATCTTCGCCTTCCACGCTTCCAGCGGGTCGTGATTGCCCAGGACGGCAAAGACTTGTATATTATTTTGTGCCAATTTATGCAAGAGGCGCACGTAATCGAGCTGTGCCGTCAAGTTGTGATCGGCACTGGTGTAGACATCACCCGTGATGAGGACAGCGTGGACTCGTTTATCAATGGCCATCTGGACGATTTTCTGGAAGGCCCGGACAGGCGCTTTCCCGACGATACGCTGCCACCGTTCATCAATGGCGGCAAGGTTATGGAAGGGACTCCCTAAATGAAGATCACCGCATTGAATAAAACGCAAACTTTTCGCCATTAGTATCCTTCTTTCTCTGACCATGCCCCATGCAATGCCGCAACGGCATCGCGGAGCTTGCAGCTGGGAATTTTTGAAAATGACAGGAGAAATTCTTTATCCGTTTCCTGCGACGGTGTTTCGTAAAAAGACTTCATGGATAAGACACGACAGCCTTGCTGTTCCGCCCGGCGGCGCAATTCTTCTTCCGGAAGAGGGCTGTGCAGGCGGATATGGTAGTACACGCCGGAAACCAGGCGCCCTACGACGATGTCGCTGCCAAAGGCTTCGACCAGGAGTTTCCCTAACAGTTCCCCTTTTTCCTGATACTCCTTGCGCAATCGCCGGACCTGGCGGGAGAGTTCCCCGCTGTCGATATATTCAGCCAGTACGCATTGTTCCGGCACCGAAGCGCCCTGGCGGAACAGGCCGCGCCGCTGCTCATAGAGGGGCATGAGCGGTGGCGGCAGGACCATATAGCTGAGGCGGATAAAAAAGGGCAGTACCTTGGACAAGGCGCCCATGTAGACGACACGGCCCTGACGGTCCAGTCCTTGCAGGGCCGGGACAGGCCGGCCATAGTAGCGCAATTCGCTGTCATAATCGTCTTCGATGATCAGGCCGTCCGTCTTTTCCGCCCAGCGCAGCAGGCGGTGGCGGATACCGGCCGGCATGACCGTCCCCGTCGGGAACTGATGGGACGGGCTGACGTAGACCAGGCGGACGCCGCTGGCTTCCAGGGCATCGACGTGGAGCAGGCCGCCGCTGATGGGAATGGGCACGATGGAATAGCCGCTGTTGCGGAAAATCTCCCGTCCCAGGCGGAAGCCCGGGTCTTCGACGCCGATGCAGGTATATTTATCATGGAGCAGGTTGGTCAGGACTCCGAGGAGGGAAATCGTCCCGGCGCCGATGATGATCTGCGACGGATCGGCATGGACGCCACGCGTTTCGTAGACGTAGCGGCTCAAAGCCCGGCGCAAATCGGGGACGCCCTGGTCATCGTTGGCCGCCAGCAGGCGGTCTGGTTCTGATAAAATCCGATTCATATATTTCCGCCAGATGTCGAGGGGGAAGCGTTCCAGGGCCATATCGCCGCTGGCAAAATCATAAGCATAGACGGGACGACGGCTGGCCTCGCACAAGACCGGCACCGCTGCATCCGCTGGCCGCGGCTCCAAGCCTCCCAGGGAAGCCACTTCATAGCGAGCCTTATGACGGCGCAGGATATAACCTTCGCTGGCCAGCTGGTAGTAAGCCTTTTCGACGGTCATCTTGCTGATACCCGCTGCCTGAGCCAGTTCGCGGACCGAATCGAGGCGCATACCGGCTACCATCCGGCGTTCCTCGATTTCCCGGCGATAATACTCATAGATTTGTACATAATAAGGTTTGCTGATAGATTTATCGAGTTGCAGCATCGTGACCTGGCGCCGTCTCCTTTCCTTGAACTACAGACATGGTGGAAATATCTCTGCAATATTATATTGTACCGAAAAAAGGGCGTCGTGGCTAGTGGCTAGTGGTTACTGCGCCATGGCCGCTGCGATGGCAGCGCCGACTAAGGGGCCGTCTTGGACCAGGACCGGTTCGACGGGAATCTGATTGTCCCGGCTCACGCCTTCATTCTGACAAGCCTGCATGGCGTCTTCCATCATGAACAGAGCACCGCGGACGTGTTCCAAAAGGCTGCCGTCGACGGCGACAGACTGGGCCGGGACGGGCCCCTCGCCATAGAGATGGCGCAGGATGCCGCAGCTGACGGCCCCAGCCAGCTGGGCAGCGCGGACGAAGATGGCCGCACCGATGTTACGGATAGGCCGCACCTCATCGATGCGGACGATGCGGTCCCATACCCGGCCCATCGCCAGCTGACCCTGGTGGTCATCGTCATGGCTGATGAGTTCATTCATGATGGCTGTCGAAAAGTGCGGCAAATCCTGAGCCTTGAAATAAGATAACAAGGTCTGCCGGAAGATTTCTGCCGCATAAGCCCCGCTGACCGTCTTTTCCAGCAAATGCTGTCCCGGCTGGGTCGATAAGGCATCAACGGCTTTATCCCAGCGATTGCGCACGAGGCCGCCATAATCACCGGCTTCCAGATTGACGACCATATCCCAGGCCGGCTCATAATAGCAGGCATTGAAGCCCGTACCGCAGACGACTCCCATACGGACGCGTTCCATCGTATACGCCGCCGACAGCAAGAGGGCCGTCGTATCATTGACCAGGGCTGACGGCTCGATATTTGTCAACCCCTGCCGCGCCAAGGCTTGTTCCAACAGCTGATTGATGAGCTGCCCTTCGACTCCGGGAACGGCGATTTCTTTAGACCACGACAGGAGCCGGGCATCTTTCAGGCACTCCTGCTGCATGGCAAAGGAAAAAGTATGGCCCAGCTTATAAATCGTATCCTTGCCGGCGACCTGGCCGACGAGGCGGGCCAGGAAATCGAAGAGCCCTTCAGCCGTCGCCGCGGGAGACAGGTAGTCGTATTGCCCGGGCAGCCGCAGCGGCTGGCACACCTTCTTCTCGATGATATAGCAATGCCGTCCTAATAATCGGACCCGTGAAGCCCGCACGTTCGTACCGCCAAAATCCAGGGCCAGATAGACACCGCTTTCGTCACCGCCAGGCAGGGACACGTAGGATTTTTCCGCCGATACCGTCGCCTCGTCCTGTCCCTCCAGGGCCCGCTCTATATCGGCAGCAAAATCACGGGAAATCTGCTGCAGCCGTTCGTCGGTCAAATAAAAATAGCGGGCAATATTCATCCAGTCCATCCGTTCTTTCATGGCAGTGATCACCTCTTGTAAAATCGTAAATCTATTATACTATAATTTGCCAGCCTTTGTCGTCGTTCCTCCGTGATTTCTATGATATACGTCGATTGTCAACGGTTGACTTTTTGTGACAATAGGCTATAATCATAGGCAGAGTGAGACCGAATCATAAGGGTCGCACGAAGGGGTACACCACCTTGGGTGTAATTCTTCGTGCGACCCTTTTTTTCATTTAGAGAGAAAGGAGGGCCATCCATGGTACGGATCAACGGCAAAGACATCGCAGCAGCCGGCCAGAACCTGCTCGCTTACCTGACCGATCAAGAATATCGTACAGACCGCATTGCCATCGAACTGAACGGCACCATCATACCGCGCAGGGATTATGACAAAGTGACCTTGAAAGACGGCGATTCTATGGAAATCGTCCACTTCGTCGGCGGGGGCTGATTCCTGCTGACCAAGCGAAACATACAGACCTATCAATCATCATAAAAGGAGTGTTTTCCCAATGGAAAAAAAAGATACCCTGGTCCTCGGCGGCCACGAATTTACATCGCGCTTCATCTTAGGTTCCGGTAAGTTTTCTGTCGACCTCATCAAGGCCGCTGTCGAACAAGGCGGTGCCCAGATCGTAACCATGGCCCTGCGCCGCGTCGAAGCCGGTCAGAAAGATAACATCCTCGATTATATCCCGAAAAACATCACCCTGCTCCCGAACACGTCGAGCGCCCGCACGGCAGACGAAGCCGTCCGCATCGCCCACTTGTCCCGTGAAATCGGCTGTGGCGACTTCATCAAGATCGAAGTCATGCGCGACTCCAAATATCTCCTGCCGGACAACAACGAAACCATCAAAGCCACGGAAATCCTGGCCAAAGAAGGCTTCGTCGTCCTGCCCTATATGTATCCGGACCTCTATGCAGCCCGTGCCCTGGCTGACGCCGGCGCCGCTGCCATCATGCCCTTAGCTTCGCCGATTGGCACCAACAAAGGCTTGTCGACAAAAGATTTCATCCAGATTCTCATCGACGAAGTCGACCTGCCGGTCATCGTCGACGCCGGTATCGGCCGTCCGTCCCAGGCTTGCGAAGCCATGGAAATGGGTGCCGCTGCCATCATGGCCAATACGGCTATCGCTACGGCCGGGGACCTGCCGCTCATGGCCAAAGCCTTTGGTGAAGCCATCCGCGCCGGCCGCAATGCTTACCTCGCCGGCCTGGGCCGCGTCCGTGAAACGGCTTCGGCATCGGATCCGCTGACAGGCTTCTTAGGCGATTAAGGAGGAATGAACATGACGGAAGAAACCAAAACCATCGACCAAAGCAAACTCATCGATCATATGAAATATCTGCCGGGCATGGAAGTCATCGATTCGGACATGCTCGACCAGGTCGTCGCTATCCACGATTCCTTCAACAACGACGATTTCACCGAAAAAGATGTCCGCCTGGCCTTGTCCAAAGAACATCTGGACCCGCGGGACTTCATGGCCCTCTTATCGACAGCTGCCGCTCCTTTCCTGGAAGAAATGGCTCAGAAAGCCCATTTAGTCACACGGCGCCACTTCGGCAACAACATCACCATCCTGACGCCGATCTACTTCGCCAACTACTGCGATAACTACTGCATCTACTGCGGCTTCAATTCGCACAACAAGATCAAGCGCGCCCGCCTGACCGACGAAGAACTCCACCGCGAATGTAAGAACATCGCCGACACGGGCATCGAAGAAGTCATCATGCTCACCGGTGAAAGCCCGAAGATGAGCGACATCAAATATATCGGCAACGCCGTCAAGATCGCCCGCCAGTACTTCCGGGTCATCAACATGGAAATCTATCCGGTCAATTCGGAAGACTATAAATATCTCCACGAATGTGGCGCCGACTATGTCACGGTCTTCCAGGAAACATACAATTCCGACAAGTATGCTACCCTCCATCTGGCCGGCCACAAGCGCATCTTCCCATACCGTTTCTATTCCCAGGAACGGGCTATCCTCGGCGGCATGCGCGGCGTCGGCTTCGCAGCCCTCTTAGGCCTGGACGATTATCAGAAAGATGCTTTGGCTACGGGCATGCACGCATGGCTCATGCAGCGCAAATACCCGCACGCCGAAATTTCCCTGTCCTGTCCGCGCCTGTGCCCGATCATCAACAACGATAAGATCAACCCGAAGGACGTAGACGAACGGAAATTGACGCAGATTATCTGTGCCTACCGCTTGTTCATGCCCTATGCCAGCATCGTCGTATCGAGCCGCGAAAGCGCCCGCTATCGTAACGCCATCATGAAGATTGCCGCTACGAAAGTCTCGGCCAGTGTCTGCGTCGGCATCGGCGGCCACTTGGAAAACGATGGCTCCGAAATGGGCGACGAACAGTTCGAAATCACAGACGGCCGTTCCTTCGACCAGATGTATTCTGACATCAAGAGCATGGGCCTGCAGCCGCTTACGAGTGAGTACATCTATTTGTAACCACTAACTTTGCTATCCATCACTATAATCCTATACATGTAGTACCGACAAAAACGGTCCGGGACCCAATCCACCCCGAACCGTTTTTGTTATAAATCCTCATGTTTTACAGCGTTTTAGTCATACAGAGCATCTATTATATTCTATTAGTATAATTGTTGACGTTAGTATGAGATTCATGTATAGTTATAGGTATAAAATACTCTAAATATTCAGGTGATAAATCGTGTTAAAAGTAGCTGCAATTACAAATCACGAATTAGCCTCGACGAACTACTGGGATCAGCTCGAACAAATCGCCGCTTCCGACGTAGATTTCATCGTCCTTCGTGAAAAGAACCTTACCGAAGAAGAGTACACAGATTATGCCAAACGGGCGCTGCGCCTCTGCAGCATCCACCAGAAAACATGTGTCCTCCAACATTTCGGCAAGGCTGCCATCCGTCTCCACATTCCCCGTTTCCAGTGCTCTCTGCCTTATCTGGAAACCCATTCGTCCCTGCTCTACTACATGACGACCCTGGGCGTATCCGTCCACACCGTTGAAGAAGCCATCAAGGCCGAACAGCTCGGTGCTACATACCTCATGGCCAGCCATGTCTTCCCGACAGCCTGCAAGCCGTCGGACCCGCCCATCGGCGTCGATACGGTCGAAGCCATCTGCAAGGCCGTCAAGATTCCCGTCTACGCCTTAGGCGGCGTCACGCCTAAGACCATCTCCCAGCTCCAGGACGTCCCCATCAAGGGTGTAGCCCTCATGTCAGGACTCATGACCTGCCCGGACGTACCGGAATACCTGAAGGAATTACGTGCCTAAGCAGGAGGGATGACCGCAATGACCCAGGCTTATATCATCATCGATATGCAGAATGATTTCATCGACGGCGCCCTCGGCAACGCCCAGGCACAGGCCATCGTCCCGAAGGTAGAAGCGAAGATTGTCGCCAGCAAGAAAGATGAAGACCAGGAAACGGACCTCATCTTCACGCAAGATACACACGGCGAAGATTACAGCGAAACCCAGGAAGGCCGAAAACTCCCGATTCCGCACTGTATCAAAGACACGCGGGGCTGGCGCATCTGCAAACAGCTCCTGCCCTACACCATGTGGGCAACGATACTGGAAAAGCCATCCTTCGGCTGCCCGGCCCTGGTCGACGAAGTCCGTGACTACGACCGGCTGGTCCTCATGGGCTTGTGCACCGACATCTGCGTCATCGCCAATGCCATGATGCTCAAATCCTTTTATCCGGAAAAAGAAATCATCGTCGACAGCACCTGTTGTGCCGGCTCGACACCAGAAAACCACGAAAAAGCATTACAGGCCATGAAAGCCTGCCAAATCGATATCCTATGAAAAAAAGGGCTTGTCGCATGTGCGACAAGCCCTTTTTTACTACCCACTGATAATCCCTGTGATTTCGGCTTTGGTCTGGTTATTGTTGATTTTCTTTTCGTAGCCTTTCAAAATCAGGCATCCCAGGATGCCGCCGACGATCATGCCGGCGAAGGCCGTCATTTCCGGTGCTACCTGCCACGAACCACCCAGCAGGTAGCCGAGGATGCCGCAGACGATGACCAGCAGCAGCGGCACGCCGAAGCAGATGATGCCTTTGACGCCCATGCCGGCATCGGGGATGTTGAACTGTACGTATTGCCCTTTTTGGGCCCCGATGGGGTTCACAGCGTCGATGACGACATTGTCGGCACACATGCTGTCACTGCAGGGCGAATATAGATTATTGCGGTTGGTCTGTATCTTGACCAGCCCGTTCGGGCATACTTCTTCGACGACGCCCGTTCCTGTTCTCATAATAAAGTACCTCTCTTTTTTCAGGACTAAAAGCCCAGATTTTCCCCAACCAAGATGACCTTGATACGGCCCTGGGGCTTACAGATCCGCGTCCGGACGACTTGGGCACAGACGCTGTCCGGTCGGATGCAGTGGCCACACATGCCGGTTTTGGCACAAGGCGTGCCGACGCCGGGGAAGCGTCCGATATTCTGCGGCGAAGCGACGGTATGCACCCGTTCGATGCCCGCTTCGACGGTCGGGACGACTTTATTCATGCCGACGATGGCGATGACCTGTTTCGGCCCATAGCAAAGGGCGGCGACGCGGTTGCCGTTGCCATCGATATTGATGAGCTGCCCGTCCTGGACAGCGGCGTTGGTCCCCATGAGGAACGTATCGCAGAGCAGGGCCTTGCGCATCAGTTCGACCCGTTCTTCCGGCGTCTTGGCCGAATCGCGGTCGATGACCGGATTGTGTTCCAATACGTAGGGCCGCAAGCCGATTTCATTGATGGATACGGAACCGCCCCAGGACACGACATCCGTTTCGGGAATATACGAAATGGCCTGTTTCAAGGCTTCTTCCTTGGTCGGACAGTACACGGCTTCAAAGCCGCGGGCTGCGAATTTCTTGGCCACTAAGGGCCCCTTGATGTCATACATGCGGTGCATCATATCTGTTCTATCCATAATAACTCCTCCTTTACTTTGCCAGCATCATTTCTGCCTTCGCTTCGGCAGCCGGCGTACCATCGGCATGGGTGATTTTCCCTTTCATGATGAACAGGCGGCCGCGATGGACTTCCGGCCAGCCTTCGACTTTGACCGTTTCCCCGATGCGGATAGCACTGCGGAAACGGATTTCCAGCCGCGCCGTATAAGCCGGTTTCCCGGCCTTGCGGAACACGTAGTCCCCCATGACTTCATCTAACAGGGTACTCGTCAGGCCGCCATGCATGCGGTCTCCGTAACTTTCATGTTCGGCTTTCGGCGTAAAATAAGCGACGCAGCGATCGCCGTCCAGCTTCATGTCCAGCTTCAGGCCAATCGGGTTATCGCGGCCGCATCCAAAACAATGATTGGTTTCATACGCAGTTTCCATAACATCACCCTCCGTATATTCTTCGTTCTATCCTTATTATACTATACTTGGCAAGCCCTCCTATGTATTTGAAATCAATTGTCATATTAGTATTGACAATCAATATCAAATATCTTATACTTACAGTATCAAAGCGAAAGGAGCGGCAAACGGATATGAACCTGGATTACGTCTTAATAACCCATTGTTCGCCTACTCTTGCAGGGCTTAAACAGGCATCCCTTCTCTGTCTGCCCCGCTTAGGCAACGGCTGCACTTATGATAAAATAATTGAAAAATATAATCATAAATATAACCCTAAAGGCTTGTATTTCCGCATCTTATATGCCTGTCCCCAACGCACCCTGCTGTATGTATACCGGCCGGCCAGGGTCTGGGCGTACGCACAGCGGCGGGACATTGCTTCATTTTTGCAGCAATTCGGCTATCAAGACTGCCAGGACGTATCGGCCCTGCTGGACCATCTTGCCGCGCGCTTTGCAGAAGGCGGCTGTTTCCCTCATGAATCAGGCATTTTCCTCGGCTATCCCCTGGAGGACGTGTGCGGGTTCATCGCCAACAAGGGAAACCACGCTAAGCTCTGTGGCGAATGGAAAGTATACGGCGACGCTCATGCTGCCGCCCGCACTTTCCATCGCTATACGTGCTGCCGGCAAGACTATTTGGACCGCTTTGCCGTTGGGACAACATTAGACTCGCTCATCGTAGCATAAGGAGGATTTATCATGGTAGAAATCGTTTATTGGAGTGGTACAGGTAATACAGAAGCAATGGCTAATGAAATCGAAGCCGCCGTCAAAGCGGCCGGTGCTGATGTAGAATCAGTCCGCTTTGAAGATACTAACGTCGATGACGTAGCCAGCAAAGACGTCATCTTGCTCGGCTGCCCGGCTATGGGTTCGGAAGAATTGGAAGACTCCGTCGTCGAACCGTTCTTTACCGACCTGGCTCCGAAATTAAAGGGCAAAAAAGTCGGCCTCTTCGGCTCATACGGCTGGGGCTCCGGCGAATGGATGGATGCCTGGAAGCAGCGCACGGAAGATACCGGCGCCACGGTCATCGGCACGGCCATCGTCAACGAAATGCCGGATAACGCCTCGGAATGCAAAGAATTGGGCGAAGCCGCTGCCAAAGCATAAAAATCAGAAAACAACTTCACATTCATTCTCCTCTTAGTAAAAGGGCTTGTCGCACGACGACAAGCCCTTTTACGTGGTTAGCGATTCAACGATGAACGACGAATGGCCACGTTCACTTGACTTTTTATCAAACATATATGCGAGATAGGCACAATTAGACGCAACTCTCATCCTTCTCATTTACCTATGGTATGTTAAAATAGGAACGTACTATTTCATACTTATTATTTCTATAAAAGGAGGACCTTTATGAAAGACCAAGCTTTTTCCATCTTGCAGGCTGTCGGCCGTAGTTTCATGCTGCCTGTTGCCATCCTGCCGATTGCCGGCTTACTCCTCGGCATCGGAGCTTCGTTCACGAATGCGACGACCATCCAGACCTATGGACTGGAAAGCATCCTCGGAAGCGGCACGATGCTCCATTCACTGCTCACCATCATGAGCGATGCCGGCAATATCATCTTCGGCAACTTACCGATTATCTTCGCCGTCGGCGTCGCTATCGGCATGGCCAAGCAGGAAAAAGAAGTCGCTGCCTTATCGGCCATGATTGCCTTTTTCGTCATGCACGCCTCGACCAACGCCGTCCTCAAATTGACAGGCAAAGTATTGGCCAACAATACCGTAGCTCCCGATGTCCTGGAAGGTACGATTGCCAACGTCTGCGGCATCATGTCCCTTCAGGAAGGCGTCTTCGGCGGTATCATCGTCGGCATCGGCGTCGCCTACCTGCACAACCGCTATCATAAAATCGTCTTGCCCAACGCCCTGTCTTTCTTCGGCGGGTCGCGTTTCATCCCCATCATTTCCACCGTCGTCTACATGTTCGTCGGCATCGCCATGTACTTCGTCTGGCCAGTCGTCCAGAATGGTATCTTCGCCCTCGGCGGCCTGGTCACGGGGACGGGCTATATCGGCACGTTGATTTTCGGTATCATCAAGCGGGCCCTCATCCCCTTCGGCCTGCATCACGTCTTCTACCTGCCATTCTGGCAGACCGGCGTCGGCGGCTCGATGATGATCGACGGCAACCTCGTCCAGGGCGGCCAGAACATCTTCTTCGCCCAGCTCGCATCGCCTAACGTCACCCACTTCAGTGCCGATGCCACCCGGTATTTCTCGGGTGAATTTATCTTCATGATTTTCGGCCTGCCCGGCGCTGCCCTGGCCATGTACCGCACGGCTAAACCGGAAAAACGGAAAGTCGCCGGTGGCCTGCTCTTGTCGGCAGCCCTGACTTCCATGTTCACAGGAATCACGGAACCGATTGAATTTTCCTTCCTCTTCGTCGCACCGATGCTCTTCTACGTCCAGGTCATCTTGGCTGGCGCAGCTTACATGATTGCCCATATGCTGAACATCGCCGTCGGCCTGACTTTCTCTGGCGGCCTCTTGGATCTGTTCATCTTCGGTATCCTGCAAGGGGAAGCCAAGACCAACTGGATGTACATCATCCCGGTCGGCATCATCTATTTCTTCCTCTACTACTTTATCTTTACCTTCCTCATCAAAAAGTTCGACCTAAAGACACCGGGCCGCGAAGACGATGACGTGGAAACGAAACTCTACACCAAAGCCGACGTCAAAGCCCGAGATGCCGCTGCCAAAGCCGGTGACGGCAATGCTACCACGGACGTCGTCAGTCAGGCCATCACCTGCGCCCTCGGCGGTACCAAGAACATTACCTCTGTCGACTGCTGTGCTACGCGCCTGCGCTGTTCCGTAGCCGATTCGGCCTTAGTCAACGATGCCGCCTTGAAAGCCACCGGTGCTGTCGGCGTCATTAAGAAAGGCCAGGGTGTCCAGGTCGTCTATGGCCCGCAAGTCGCCGTCATCAAAGCCAACCTGGAAAGCTATCTGGCAACCAACCCGGCAGACGGCCCCATCGAAGCCGCCCCGGCTGCAGAACCGTCTCCAGCAGCTGAAACCCCGAATGCTTCGGAAACGCCAGCTGAACCGGAAACAGCCGCAGAAAAACACTACTTCAATTCTCCCTTCACGGGCAGCCTCCATCCCATTACGGAAGCCCCGGACGAAGCTTTTGCCAGCAAGATGACCGGCGACGGCTTCTTCGTCACCCCGACCGACGGCACGGTCTATGCACCGGAAGACGGGACGGTCACCTTCGTCTTCGACACAAAACATGCCATGGGCATGACCACAGCCGACGGCGTAGAATACCTCCTGCACATCGGCATCGATACGGTCAAGCTCGAAGGCAAGGGCTTCAAAGTCTTTGTCGAAAACGGCCAGGACGTCAAGAAAGGCGATAAACTGATGGAATTCGACGACGAATACATCAAAGCCAACGCCCCGTCCGACGCCTGCCTGTGCATCTTCACCGACCTCGAAGAAGGCAAAGAAGTACACCTGGCAGCCGAAGGCAACGTAAAAGCCGGCGACCAGGCCGTCTGGTTCTAATGGTAAAACCGCAGACCGCAGGTAAGCCTCTCCTGATAGGAGAGGTGGCCCGCAGGGCCGGAGAGGTTGAACCCCTCAGTCACCTTCGCTGACAGCTCTCCTGATAGGAGAACCAAGTTAAGTTCATATTGACATTTCCGGAGCCCTGCTGGCAATTCCCTCTGCCGGCGGGGCTTTTTGTTGTTGGGGGAAGGGAACAAAACAGAAAAAGGCGGGGCATCAGATTACTGCACTGATGCCCCGCCTTTTGCAGGTCAGATCATTTTTTCCGTTTTCCGGGTCTCTTTTTCCGCACGCTGTACCCGAAGGTGCCCAGCTTTTTGCCCAGGCTCAGGTACTCGCCGTGGCTGTACACGATCAGCTTTGCTTTGTCCAGGCAGAGCTTTCCGTTTTCGTCCAGCAGGCTCTCATCCACATCGCAGGCCACGACTTCGGCCAGGAACAGGTCATGGCTGCCCAGCGGGATGACCTGCGTGACCCTGCATTCCAGATTGACCGGGCTCTCCTCCAGGATGGGGCAGTCGGTCAGAACGCTGCCCGGGGCGGCGTGGAGCTTACAGGCGGCAAACTTGTCGTTGTCGCGGCCGCTCTTCACGCCGCACCAGTCCACCGAACGCACCAGCGCTTCGGTGGGCAGATTGATGGCAAACTGTCCGCTTTCCTGAATGAGGTGGTGGCTGTAGCGCTCCGGCCGAACGCTGATGGACACCATGCTGGGCTGGGTGCAGATGGTGCCTGTCCAGCCGATGGTGATGAGGTTGGGCTGCTCCAGCCCGCCGCAGGAGACCAGCACCGGCGGTTCCGGGTTCAGCAGGGTGCTGCCCCGCCAGCTCTGTTTGCTCATCCGTGATACTTCCTTTCATAGGGGGCCCAGGTGCGCTCCGAGATAATGTAGCGCGGGCGGGCCTTTGTTTCCATATAGATCTTGCCGATGTATTCGCCGATGACACCCAGGCAGACCAGCTGCACGCCGCCCACAAAGCAGACGATGCAGATGGTGGAGGCCCAGCCGGCCACCACGCTGCCCATGGCCGCCTGCACAATGGCCCAGATCACGCCGATGAAGCTGATGAGGCTGACCACGATGCCTGCCCCGGTGATGAGACGGATGGGCTTGTTGGAAAGGCTGGTGATGCCATCAAAGGCCAGCGCCAGCATTTTGCGCAGGGGATAGTGGCTCTCACCGGCCAGCCGCTCGTGCCGTTCGTAGAACACCTGCTCGCTCTGGAAGCCCACCAGCGGCACCATGCCGCGCAGGAAGATGTTGACCTCCTTGTAGTCGGCAAAGCTGTCCAGCACCCGGGCGCTGATGAGCCGGTAGTCGGCGTGGTTGAACACGATATCCGCACCAAGGGCATTCATCAGGTGGTAGAAGCCCTCGGCGGTGAACCGCTTGAAGAAGGTGTCGGTGTCCCGGCGGCTGCGCACGCCGTAGACTACCTCGGCACCGTCCAGATATTTCTGCACCATCTCGTCCATGGCGTTGACGTCATCCTGACCATCGCAGTCAATGGAGATGGTGATGTCGCAGTTGTTGGCGCGGGCCTCCATCAGGCCCGCCAGCACGGCATTCTGGTGGCCGCGGTTGCGGCTCTGGCAGATGCCGACATAGTGCGGGTCACGCGCAGCCAGGTCACAGATAATTTCCCACGTCCGGTCCTTAGAGCCGTCGTTCACAAACAGCACGCGGCTTTCCGGGCTGATCTTGCCCGCGGCGGTCAGGTCGGCAAGCTTCTGTAAAAACATCGGTGCTGTGATGGGCAGCACCTCCTGCTCATTGTAGCAGGGGATGACGATGTACAAAATCGGGTCGGTACGGTTGTTCATACAAATAACCTCAATATGTTAAAATTGCGGGCAGGCGGCGTGCAGGCGCTCGGGGTCGGGCAGCTTAAA